>Ga0209810_1000449_pt1 | contig 91745 bp, 81 predicted proteins | sample Coa_R1_7_FD_187159 | JGI IMG/M metagenome (GOLD analysis project Ga0209810, IMG submission 187159) | Surface soil microbial communities from Centralia Pennsylvania, which are recovering from an underground coalmine fire - Coalmine... | ecosystem: Environmental > Terrestrial > Soil > Unclassified... | reverse complement strand
AGCACCCCGAAGGTGTCGACCAGGGCCAGGGAGTCCATGTGCCCGTCCCGGGCGATGACCTCGATCATGTTCAGGAAGGTCGTGATGTCGGCCCGGGTGGAGTCGATGGGGAAGAAGGAGACGAAGAGCCCGTTCTCGTGCGCGAAGCGGGTCGACTCGATGGTCAGCTCCAGGGCCCGTTCGTACTCCCAGCGGTAGGCGTACTGGATGATGTGCTCGCTGGACGGGATCTCCATGACGATGGCGTCGACGCCCGCGTCCAGCGCCCGCTTGACGTCGTCGACCATGCAGCGTGAGAAGGCGAAGATGCGCGCCGGGAGGCCAGCCCGGGCGATTCGCCGCACCGCCTCGGCGTCGGCCGGCGACACCGCCGGCAGACCGGCCTCGATGCGCTGGACGCCGGCCTCGGCCAGCGCCTCGGCGATGCGCAGCTTGTCATCGGGGGTGAACTCGACCCCAGCCTGCTGCTCGCCGTCGCGCAGGGTCACGTCGTGGACGTCGAGACGCTCCGGCGGCGAGAACTCCGCCACCACCTCGGGCTGGTAGTTCCAGGGGCTGACGAAGTACTGGTCGGTCTTCCACGGTTGGTCGGCCATCGGATCACCTCCGTGTCCACGAAACTCGGTTTTCGGCGCGGCTCCGTTCACGGGCAGACGACGACCCGACCTCGGACGTCGCCCGCTCGCAGCAGCTCCAGGGCCCGGTTCACCTCGGCCAGTGGCAGCCGCTCCATCACCCGGGGTCGGACCTTTCCCTCCTCCACGGCGCGCAGGGCGGCCCGGGCGTCCTCGCGGCTCCCGTTGCGGGAGCCGAGCAGGGTGATCTCGCCCAGGACCAGCCGGGCCGAGTCCAGGCCGTACTCTAGGCCCGGCCGGTAGCCGCAGCAGACCAGCCGTCCCCCCGGACGCAACGTGGCCAGGACGGCGAGGAAGCCCTCCCGGGAGCCGGAGGCCTCGAAGCCCACGTCGGCGCCCTCGCCGGCCCAGGCCCGCACCCGGTCGACGTCGTCGGGCGCCACCGCCAGCTCGGCTCCGACCTCGACCGCGAGGTCGCGATGGCTCGCCACGGGGTCGATCGCCGCCACCCGGGCCCCGAGCGAGCGGGCGATCTGGACCCCGCTGAGGCCCAGACCCCCGGCGCCGCCCACCACCACCGTCTCCCCGGCTCGCACGGCGGCCCGCCGGACCAGCGCCCGCCAGGGCGCCGTGACCGCGTCCATGGCGACACCGGCCAGCTCGAAGGGCAGGCCCTCCCCGAAAGGGAGGAGGTTGCGGGCGGGGACCACGACGTACTCCGCCAGCCCCCCGTCGCGGTCGAAGCCGATCCGCCGGGAGGCGGGACAGAGGGTGTCCTGTCCCAGCCGGCACCAGAGACAGGTTCCGCACGGGTCGTACACGTAGCAGGCCACGCGCTGTCCCGGCGCCATGCCCTCCACTGGCGAGGCCAGCTCGCCTGCGACCTCGTGGCCGGGGACGATGGGGAGGGGGGTGGTGGAGAACGCCCCCGAGGTGATCTTGAGGTCGGTGCCGCAGATGCCCACCGCCCGGACCCGGACCAGGGCCTCGCCCGGGCCGGGCGTGGGGTCCGGCAGCTCGCCCACCTCGAGCGGGGCGCCGAAGCGGCGCAGGACGGCCGCCCTCATCCCTCCACCTCCGGGACGGGCTCGTAGCCGGCCTCGGCCAGGCTGCCCACCCCCAGGTACGCCCCCACCACCTCGACCGTCTCCGCGCCCTGGTTGCGCAGCCAGTGCACGGCCCCGGCGGGGACGAACTGGGCGGTGCCGGCCGGGACCTCCCGCTCCTCGCCCTCGGCCCCCACCGTCGCCCGCCCGCGCACCACGTAGAGCACCTCGTCGGCGCGGGGATGGCGGTGGGGCCGGTGGGCCGCTCCGGCCGGGAAGAGGGTCCGGAAGAGACAGGCCGAGCGGACGCCGCCGCGCTCCTCGCCGACGAGGAAACGGATGTCGAGGCCGTGCCACCCCTCCTCGTCCCGCACCGGCGCCGACGGCACCTCGTCGACGTGGACCAGGAGGGGGGCGGGACGGTCGAGATCGCGCTCCGACATGACTCAGCGACCCCCCTCGGCCTCGGCGCCGGCGGCCCCGAGCGGCGGGACGGGCTCGAAGCCGTAGAGCCGGGCCGGGTTCTCCTCCGCCACCCGGCGCGCCGTCTCCGGGTCGAGGGCCGCGCAGAGCTCGGCCCAGGGCCGGGGGCTGGCCATGTCGAAGGGGAGGTCGGTGCCCACGACCACGTTCTCCGCCCCCACCCGCGACACCAGGTAGGACAGGGCCAGCCGGTCGTGGGTGATGGTGTCGAACACGAGACGACCGAGGTAGGCCCAGGGGTCGGCGGGCGCCTCCGCCAGCTCGGGACGGACGGCGCGCGCGTGCCGGAGACGGCCGGCCTGGTAGGGGAAGTACCCGCCGGCGTGGACCAGCACCAGGACCAGCTGCGGGTGACGGTCGAGCAGACCGGCGCAGATCAGCCGCTCGATCGCGACCGTGGTCTCGAGCTGGTTCCCGATCACGTTCTGCAGGTACCAGTCGCCCAGGGCCGGATGGGCCGGGTTGTAGGCGGGGTGGATCATGACCGGCAGCCGCAGGCGCTCCGCCGCTGCCCAGAACGGCTCCAGGGCCGGGTCGTCGAGGCGCTGGCCGGCCACGTTGCTCGCCACCTCGACCCCCACGCATCCGGCGCGACGCTGTTCCTCCAGCACCTCGGCCGCCCGTCGCGGCCGGCGCAGGGGCACGTGGGCCATCCAGCGCAGCCGGTCGGGGCTGTGGGCGCAGAAGTCGCGCAGCCCGGCGTTCACCGCCGCGCACATGGCCTCGCCGGCCTCGGGATCGACCTCGTAGTAGAAGAGCGGCGGGGCCACCGAGACCACGGCCGCCTCCAGCCCGCCGGCCTCCAGCTCGGCCAGCTTGGCCGCGGGATCGTAGAAGGAGCGCACCAGGGTATAGGGGACGTGGGCGCCGCCGCTGATGCGATCCCCCTGGATGGTGACCCCGTAGACCGGCTCCCGCCGGAGCAGGTCGAGCGCCGGCTCGGGCATGGCGTGGTTGTGGACGTCGATCCTCATCGCTCTCCTCGGTTGTCGTCGTCGGCTCGCGCCCGGATCAGGTCGGCGAGGCGCAGGCGGTGGGAATCCTGGGCGCCGTCCGAGTGCAGGAAGGACAGGCAGTCGCGCAGGCACTTCTCGACCCCCGCCTCCTGCGACATGATGGCCAGGCCCCCGTGGATCTCCATCGCGGAGAGGCACACCCGGACGGCGGTGTCGGCCGCGACCAGCTTGGCCGCGCTGCCCAGCCGGTGGTCGTAGAGGGGATCGTGCTCGACCGCCCAGGCGGCGCGCCAGATCAGGCTGCGGGCCGCCTCCAGCTGGGCGTGCATCTCGGCCAGACGACAGGCCACGTTGGCGTGCTCGATCAGGGGCCGGCCCCCCTGGACCCGGCTGCGGGCGTGCTCGACCGCCATCTCGTAGGCGGCTCGGGCCGTTCCCAGGGTGGTGGCGCCCGCCTCGATGGCGCTCTCCTTCAGGATCTCGCGCGTCCCGGCGAAGCCGCGGTGGGCCTCGCCCACCAGCCGCCAGGGCTCGAGCACCACGTTCTCGAAGCGCAGGGCGGCGTTGTTGATGGTGCGCTGGCCGATCTTCTCGTGCACCTGGACGACCTCGAACCCGGGCAGCCCCGGCTCGAGCAGGAACGCGCTCGTCCCCTCCGGCGCCGGCCGGGCCGGGTCGGTGCAGGCGAAGACGAGGTAGAAGCCGGCGTCGGCCCCGTTGGAGATGAAGCGCTTGAACCCGTTGAGGACCCAGCTGCCGTCGGGTCGCGGCTCGGCCCGGGTCTGGAAGCGGAAGTCGGGCCAGGGGATCATGTAGTCGGAGCCGGTCTCGGGCTCGGTGAAGCAGATCGCCAGCACGCAGCGAGGGTCGGCCAGGAACCGGTCCAGGAAACGCCGCCGGGTCTCGCCCCCGGCCAGCCGGGCCAGGATCCGCTGCACCTTGAGGGTCTGGTCCAGGATCACGGCGAAACCCATGTCGCCCCAGGCCAGCTCCTCGATGAGGACGCAGAGGCCGAGCACGGTGGCACCGCCGCCGCCGTCCTCCCTGGGGAGCCCCAGGGTGCGCCAGCCCCGCCTGGAGGCCTCTTCGACCAGGTCCCAGGCCACGCGCCGGGCGGGGTCGGGAGCCCATTCCATGCTCGCCGCCCGGGGCCGCAACTCCCGGGCGGCGAAGGCGCGGGCCTCCCGGCGCAGGCGCTCCAGGCCGGGGCCGAGTTCGAAGCGGGGGCCCGGCTCCGGGCCCGGGGAGAGGTCCTCGGGCGCGTCACGAACCGCGTCGGACATGTCTTCCCTCCCCCGGCCGGGGGTCTCCATACCGTCTGGCGCGGGACTCCCGGTGGAGGCCGGCGAGGTCGCCTCCGCCCTCGCTTCGGTCCGGCACCGGGCTCCGCGCCGGCTCACAGCATGATCCGGCCACCGGCGACGTCCAGGGTCACCCCGGTCAGCCACGACGAGCTGTCCGAGACGAAAAAGAGGGTGGCGAGGGCGACGTCCTCGGGCGTGCCCAGGCGGCCGAGGGGGGCCATCTGCGCCACCTCACGCTGCCGCTCCTCGGGCATGATGCGACGCACGCGCTCGGAGAGGACCGTGGCCGGGGCGACGCAGTTGACCCGGACCCCGTAGGCGCCGACCTCCTTGGCCACGTGCCGGGTGAACATGGCGATGCCGGCCTTGGAGGCGGCGTAGGAGGCGGTGGTCAGGATGTCGAGGAAGCGGGCGGCGTTGGAGGCCATGGTGACGATGGCCCCCCGCCGGCGCTCGATCATCCCGGGAAGGAAGCTCTTGACGGTGAGGAAGGTGGAGGTGAGGTTGGAGTCGATCACCTCGTGCCATTCCTCTTCGCTGATGAGGTGGGCGGGCGTGTAGCGGCCGAAGCCGCCGGCGAAGGCGACCAGGATGTCGGCGGGCCCGAAGGCCCGCTCGGTGTGCTGGCGCAGACGTTCGACCTCGTCGAACCGGGTGCAGTCGGCGCTGACCCCGATCGCCTGGCCCCCCGACTCGACGATGCCCGTCACCACCCGATCGATCGCCGCCTGGTCGCGACCGCCGACCACCACCCGGCTGCGATTCGTGGCCAGCATGCGGCAGGTGGCGGCGCCGATCCCCCGGGAACCGCCGGTCACCACCGCGACCTTCCCGGCCAGGTCGGGGTAGGTGGGGATCGCCACCCCGTCGACCGTGGCCTCAGCCACGGGCCCTGCTTCCCAGGTCGTTGACCGGGCAGCGGGGTGGCTCTCCCCGGACCGCCCGGGCGACCTCCTCGGCCGCTCGTTGTCTGAGTTCATGCTCCGCCTCCTCGGAGTAGAACGCCATGTGCGGGGTGATCAGCGCCCGCGGGTGCCGGCGCAGGGGATGGTCGGCGGGCAGGGGCTCGACCTCGGTGACGTCCAGGGCCAGGGCCGAGAGCCGGCCCTCCTCCAGCCCCCGCCGGGCCGCCTCCAGGTCCACCAGACCGCCCCGGGCGGTGTTGACGAGCACCGGCGCCCGCCGCATGGCGGCCACGGCCGCGGCGTCGATGAGATGGCGGTTCTCGGGCGTCAGGGGTGCGTGCAGGGAGATGAAGTCGGCCTCCGAGATGGCCTCGACGAGGCTCGACGCCCGCTGCACCCCCTCCAGATCCCAGGGCGAGAGGTAGGGGTCGAAGCCGATCACCTCGAGGCCGAAGGCGCGGGCACGGGCGCCGACCCGGCGGCCGATGCGCCCGATACCCACCAGCGCCAGGCGGCGGCCCTGGATCCGCCGGATGCCGCCACGCGGCACCTGCCAGGCGCCCTCCCTGACCTCGCTCGCCGCCTGGACCACGCCGCGGGCCGCGCAGAGCAGGAGGGCCAGGGTGTGGTCTGCCACCTCGTCGAGGCAGTAGTCGGGCACGTTCGTGACCTGGACGCCGTGGCGGGTGGCGGCCTCGACGTCGATGTTGTCGACGCCGATGCCGCAGCGTGCGATCACGCGGCAGCCGGCCTCGGCGGCGGCCACGATCACCGGCTCCGTGATCCGGGCGTAGACGACCAGGAGGGCTGTGGCCGAACGTGCCTCCCGGGCCAGGGTGGCCTCGTCCGTGGCCGGGGCGGGCACCAGGTCCAGGCCCAGGGGCTCCAGGACGGCTCGCTCGACGTCGAGCGAGCCGAACACGGTGACGGTGTCGGTGACGAGCACGCGCTCGGGCATGGCTGCAGCGCCCTCCGACCTCAGGAGAGTGCCTCCTCGTCGAAGGGGTACTTGGTGAAGATCACCGGCCCGTCCTTGGTCACCAGCAGGTTCTCCTCCAGCCGGACGGTCTGCTCCAGGCCGGGATGGCCGGCGAAGGTCTCGGCGGCGAAGTACATGCCCTCCTCGAGCGGCACCGGGTACTCCAGGGAGTAAGCGCGGGAGATCCACATGCCCTCGTAGAGCGAAAGGCCGATCGAGTGGGCGAACTGCTGCAGGGTGACCGTCTTGTACTCGTCGTCGGCGTAGGTCGGGAGCCGGGCGGCGACGTCGGCCGTGGTGTTGCCGGCCTTCATCATCTCGATCGCCGCGTACATGGTCTCGTGGCACTCCTTGTAGAGGTCCTTCTCCTTCGGCGTCCACTTCCCGCCGACCTTGAAGCAGCGCACGAAGTCCACGAAGTACCCGCCCGGCCCGACCGCGTTCTGGTCGATGATCACCAGGTCCCCCTGGCGGATGACCTTGTCCGTGTGCCAGCGCCGGTAGGGGCTGGTGTTGCCGCCCGAGGCGACGATGATGTCGTAGACGAAGTCGAAGCCCTGGGAGTAGAGGTACTCGTTGACCTTGGCCGTGATCTCGGACTCCCGGACGCCCGGCTTGAGCCATTCGTGCTCGATCTTCCAGAAGGAGGTGTCGCCGATGGCGGACGAGATCTTGAGCAGCTCGATCTCGTCCGGCGTCTTGATGACCCTGGCCCCCGACATCGCCGGCCAGGCGCTGACCACGTTCAGGTTCAGCTCCTGGAAGGCAGCGTAGGCGGCCGGGTCGTAGACGTCGACTCCGATGCGCTCTTTCTCGACGTGGTTCTCCTTCAGGACCTCCAGGATCGACCGGGCCATGCGACCGGCCATCATCGGCTCGGCGGTCTCGGCCCACTTCCAGGTGATGGCGGGGCGGATGTTGCCCTTGAGCCAGGGGGCGTCGATCTTGGCGCACTCCAGGTCCGAGCCCGCGGTCTCGAAGAGGACGGGGTCACCGCCCCGGGGCAGGACGCAGTAGCGGATGTAGATGTTGTTCTTCCAGTTCCCCTGGTAGACGCTGGTGATGTACCTGACGTTCTCGCCCACGAAGCACACCAGGGCGCCCAGGTCGTGTTTCTCCATCATCGCCCGGGCCCGGGCCAGGCGATCGCGGCGCAGCCGGTCGAAGTCCACCCGGGCCTGCCAGTCGGTGCCGGTGGTGCTGTAGGTGCGACGCGGATCGAACTCGTGCGGCTTCTGCAGGAAGGAGAGGTCCATCCCCTTGCCGTAGGGCGTGGTCTCATGGGAAGTCGTTGCCATCGGGCCTCCTTTCTGCTCTGTGGAACGCCGTATCGGAACATGGAAACTCAAAGCATTATGGCCGACCCGGGCCGCGAGGGGTAGCGGTTCGGCCGGGACCGGTCGCCGCCGGCATGGCGACGCCGCCGGGGCGGTCCCGGTCCTGTCGAGGCCGAAGGCGCGGGCACGGGCGCCGACCCGGCGGCCGATGCGCCCGATACCCACCAGCGCCAGGCGGCGGCCCTGGATCCGCGTCGGCGGATGGCGCTTCCGCCGCGGCGATCCCGCCCCCGGCCGCGGCACCGTCGAGCGGATCGCGGGTCAGGGAGCCGGGTCGGGCCAGGCCAGGACGCCCCGGCCCAGCAGGCGTCCTCGCCTCAGGTCGTCGTGGATGGCCCGCACCTCGGCCACGTGCTCCCGCCGCCCGATCACCGGCCGGACCCGGCCCTCGGCGACCAGCCGGGCGGCCAGCGCGAACTCGCCCCGGGTCGCGTAACGGGATCCGAGGATGGCGAGCTGGGAGAAGACCATCCGGCGTGGGCTGACCGGGAAGTCGACCCCGGGGAAGGTGGTCAGGGTCACCAGGCGGCCGTCCGGACCCAGCGCTTCCAGCGCCCAGGTCAGGCTCTCCCGCCGGCCCAGGAAGTCGACCACCACGTCGGCGCCCACCTCCCAGCCCGAGGGCAGGCGCACGGAGTGGAAGTCGGTCGAGTCGACGGCCGCGACCCGGAGCTCCTGCTCCAGGTAGCGGCGTTTGGCCGGGGCCGCCTCCAGGCCCACCACCTCGGCGCCGAAGAGCCGGGCCACCTGCACCATGTGGATACCGAGCCCGCCGCCGGCGGCGATCACGGCCACGCGATCTCCCGGCCGGATGCGGGCCAGGCGTGACACGTGCACCGGGGTGGCGACCGCGTCGGCGATCACGGTGGCCTCCACCGGGTCCAGGCCGGGCGGGAGCGAGATGGCGTTGCGCTCCGGCAGCGCCGCCAGCTGGGCGTAGCCTCCGTCGCGGTCCACCCCGATCCATCCCTCCAGGTTGAGGCACAGGTCCTCCTGCCCGGCGAGGCAGCGCGCACAGCGCCCGCAGAACAGGTAGAAGTACGCGCTCACCAGCTCCCCCTGGCGGGAGGGGTCCACCCCGGGGCCGGTCTCGACGATCCGCCCCACCAGCTCGTGGCCCGGCACCCTGGGCAGGTCATCGGGGTCGGCGCCCAGGTGGCCCTCGATGCAGTTCAGGACGGTCAGGCCCACGCCGCAGGCCAGCACCTGCACCAGCACCTCGCCGGGCCCCGGGCGCGGCTCCGGGACTCGCTCGACGACCAGTTCCCCACCCCATGCGTGGATCCGAGCCGCTTCCATGTTTCGGAATCTTATTCCGCCACGCGGTATGGTTGTTGACGTCGTCGCCGTGCCCCACCTAGGATGCTGCCGAACCAAAGCCAGGTAGGGAGGGACGCCATGCAAGGGTTCATCGAGCAGACCCTCAACGGGTTGACGTTCGCGGGGCTGCTCTTCTTGCTCGGGAGCGGGTTCACGCTCATCTTCGGCCTGATGCGGATCGTGAACCTGGCCCACGGCGGCACCTACCTCGTGGGCGGCTACGTGGGCTACTCCACGATCGCCCTCACCCACAGCTTCGTGCTGGGCCTGGCCGCGGGTGCGGTGGCCATGGCCGTCTTCGGCGTCCTCCTGGAGCGGGGGCTGCTGACCCGGGTGCGGGGGATGCCCTTCTCCGAGCTGCTGCTCACCATGGGCGTGGCCTTCATCATGGGCGACATGGCCCTGGCCATCTGGGGCGGCGACCCGCTGGCCATCCACATGCCCGGCGCCCTCGACCGCTCGAGCCGGCTGGGGCCGTTGACCTACCCCAACAGCCGCTTCGTCATCCTGGGCGTGGCCATCGCGGTGGCGTTCCTCCTCTCCTACCTCCTGGGGCGGACGAAGATCGGGGCGATCATCCGGGCGGGCGTGGACGACCGCGAGATGGTGAGCGCGCTGGGCATCAACATCAACCGGGTCTTCACCGTGGTCTTCGTCCTGGGCACGCTCCTGGCCGGGCTGGCCGGGGTGCTGGGCGGCAGCCTGCTCACCCTCTACCCGGGGGGCGACTCGGACATCCTGGTCTTCGCCCTGGTGGTGGTCATCATCGGCGGGCTGGGGTCGTTGCGGGGCGCGATCGTGGGCAGCCTGGTGGCCGGCCTGCTCGACAACTACGGCCAGGCGTACTTCCCTGAACTCGCCTACTTCACGCTCTTCGCACCTATGGTGGTCATCCTGCTCTGGCGGCCCCAGGGCCTGTTCGGGAAGAGCACGGTCTGATGAGCGCCGTCGTACGCGTCCTCGATCGTCGCCCGGCCTGGCTGCGGGCCGCCGTGGCCCTGGTGCTGCTCGCGGTCGCGGCCGTCATCCCCCAGCTGGGGTCCACGTTCTACGTCTCCCTCGGCCTCAACTTCCTGATCTTCGGCCTGCTGGCCATGAGCCTCGACCTGATCGGAGGCTACACCGGGCTGGTGTCCCTGGGGCAGGCGGCCTTCCTCGGGGTCGGGGCCTACGGCATCGCCTGGGGCCTGAAGCAGGGCCTGAGCGCCGACGCCAGCATCGGGCTGGCGCTGCTCGCGGTGGTGGTCACGGCGCTGGTCTTCGGGCTCGCCGCCGTCCGCGTGGGCGGCATCACCTTCGTCATCCTCACCTTGGCCCTGGGCCAGATCATCTGGGGCCTCGCCTACCGCTGGGTGAGTGTGAGCGGCGGTGACAACGGGCTCCCCATCTCCGACCGACCGGGCCTGGGTCCCATCGATCTCACCGACAGCGCCGCCTACTACTACTTCGTGCTGGTCATCTTCGTGATCTGCGTGCTCATCCTTCGTGCCATCGTCAACTCGCCCTTCGGCCTCACCCTGCGGGGCATCAAGGACAACGAGCCGCGCATGCGCACGCTCGGCTACCACGTGGGCCTGCACAAGTACCTGGCCTTCGTGATCGCCGCCTTCTTCTCCGGGGTGGCCGGGGTGCTGTTCGGGTTCTTCAACCTCTACATCAGCCCGACCGCGATCGACTTCGGCCACAACGGCACGGTGGTGTTGATGGCCGTGCTGGGCGGGCTGGGCACGCTCTGGGGACCCCTGCTGGGCTCGCTGGTCATCGTCTTCCTCCAGCAGTACCTGAGCATCTACGTCCAGCGCTGGGTGACGGTCCAGGGCGTCATTTTCGTGCTGGTGGTGCTCTTCGCACCGGACGGGCTGTGGGGGCTCCTCACCCGCATGGGCCGGTGGCTGACCAAACGCCTGGGCGCGCCGCCGGGCGTGGAGCCCTGCCTCGCCGAGCGATCGGTGGTGGGCACCTACGAGGACGACCTGGCGTGAGCGTCTCGGGACTCAGATGGGGAGGAACGGTCGTGAGTAGAGGTCGTGTGTGCGCAGGATGGCTGGCCGTCGGGCTGCTCGCCCTGGCCGGCTGCGGGGGCGGGGCGGCCCGGCAGACCGGGCCCATCAAGGTCGGCTTCATCCTGCCCCTGACCGGGGTCTTCGCCGCCAACGCCCAGGACGAGCGCGACGGCTGGAACCTGGCCCTCAAGGACGCCGGCGGCAGCGTCGCCGGCCGGAAGATCCAGACCATCTACGTGGACGACGCTTCCGATCCCAACCAGGGCCTGACCGACGCCCGCCAGCTGGTCCAGACCCAGAAGGTGGACGTGCTCATCGGTCCCATCGCCGCCAACGTCGGCCTGGCCATCCGAGGGTTCGTGGCCTCCAGCGGCATCCCCACCCTCTACCCGAGCGCCTGCTCGGTGGAGCTGGCCACCACCGAGAAGACCCCCAACCTGATCCTGACCGGCTGGACCTGCGACCAGCCCACCCTCAACTTCGGCAAGTACGTCTGCGACACCCTGGGCTACAAGCACCTGACCACGGTGGCCATGGACTACGCCTTCGGCTGGCAGGTGACGGGGGGCTTCGTCTCCTCCTACACCGGCGCCGGCTGCCGCATCGACAAGCAGATCTGGGCGCCCTTCAACGCCACCGACTACAGCCCCTACGTCTCCCAGATCCCCCAGGACACGCAGGCCGTGTTCGACCTGGCCGCGGGCTCGGCCGCGGTCCGTTTCACCCAGGCCTATCAGGCCTTCGGCCTGAAGGGGAAGATCCCGCTGGTGGGCGGGGGCACGTTGACCGACTACTCGGCCATGCGCTCCGAGTCACCGGATTCGGTGCTCGGCGCCGTCACCGTCCTGCAGTACGCCGACGGGCTGGACACACCGGCCAACAACGCCTTCGTCCAGGAGTACCACGGCGCCACCGGCAAGTACCCCTCCTACTACGCCGAGAGCGCTTACGCCACCGCCAGGCTGCTGATCGCGGCCCTGAAGAAGCTGAACGGCGACACCAGCGACCGCAAGGCGCTCGTCAACGCCTTCAAGACCACGCCCTTCGACGCCCCCCGGGGACCGGTGAAGATCGATCCCGCCACCAACTCCCCGATCCAGAACATCTACATCCGCCGGGTGGAGATGGTGAACGGCGCCCTGCGCAACGTGGTCATCGACACCGTCAAGCAGAGCCCGCCCTGGGGCCCGCTGCCCAGGTCGCGCTGGGAGGTCCAGGCCGCTCACTACGGGAGGACGGGATGAGCGCGGTCGAGGATGGGACGAGCGCGCTGCGCCTGGTCGGCGTGAGCCGCCGGTTCGGCGGGATCACGGCCGTGGCCGACGTCGACCTGGAGGTGAGGGTCGGGGCCCGGCACGGCATCATCGGGCCCAACGGGGCCGGCAAGACCACGCTCTTCAACGTCATCAGCGGGGAGCTGAAGGCGACCCGGGGGCGCATCGAGCTGTTCGGCCGCGAGATCACCCGGCACTCCCCGCCGGCCAGGGTCGCGCTGGGCCTGGGGCGTACCTATCAGATCACGCGGCCCTTCGTGCACCTCACCGTGCGCGAGAACCTGACCATCGGATCGCACGGCCTGTCGCGATCCAAGTTTTCCCTGTTCCGCAGCTGGCGGAGCTACCGGGCCCGCAACCTGGAGGTGGAGGAGCTGGCCCATCGATTCGGGCTCGCCGACCGCCTGGACAGCCCGGTCTCGGACCTTTCCCACGGCGAGGTCCGGCAGCTCGAGGTCGCGCTCGCGCTGACGCTCAGGCCGCGTCTGCTGCTCCTGGACGAGCCCGGCGCCGGGCTCTCGCCCGGCGAGCGGGTGAGCATGCGGACCCTGCTCCACTCGCTGCCCCCCGAGCTGACGCTGGTCATGATCGAGCACGACATGGACCTGGTCCGTGACGTCGTCAACCGGATCACGGTCCTGCACTTCGGCGAGGTGGTGGCGGAGGGGCCGACGGCCGAGATCCAGAGCGACCCGCGGGTGCGGGAGATCTACCTGGGGTCGAAGAGGTAGGGCGGTGCTCGAGATCGAAGACGTCCACACCTATCGCGGGCAGAGCTACGTGCTGCAGGGCGTGAGCATGCGGGTGCCGGACGGTACCTGCACCACCCTCCTGGGTCGCAACGGCATGGGCAAGACCACCTTGATCCGGAGCCTCATGGGCCTCTCGCCGCCCCGCGCCGGCCACATCCGGCTCGACGGCGAGGAGCTGACCGGCCTGCAGCCCTTCGAGATCGCCCAGAAGGGGCTGGGCCTGGTCCCCCAGGGCCGGCACGTCTTCCCCTCGCTGACGGTGGAGGAGAACCTGATCCTGGCCTCCCGGGAGGCCGCCCGTGGCAACGGCGACGGTGGCGCCGCCTGGAACCTCGACCGCGTCTACGAGATCTTCCCCAACCTGCGCGATCGCCGCCGCAACCGGGGTGGGGAGCTCTCGGGCGGTGAGCAGCAGATGCTGGCCATCGGCCGGGCGCTGATGACCAACCCCCGCATCCTCCTCATGGACGAGCCCTCGGAGGGCCTGGCCCCGGTCATCGTGGAGCGGGTGGAGGAGGTCATCCGCAGCCTGCGCGGACAGCACCTCTCGATCCTCCTGGTGGAGCAGAACTACCGGGTCGGGGTCAGCTCCGCCGACCACGTCTACATCCTCTCCAAGGGGGTGGTGGTCTGGGACGGCAGCCCCCAGGAGCTGGATGCGGCCGAGGACGTCAAGCACACCTATCTGGGGGTCTAGCTCGTGAAGCAGAGGAGGCTGGGAAGTCTCCGCGTGTCCGCGATCGGCCTGGGCTGCATGGGCATGTCCGGCATCTACGGACGGGTGGAGGAGGCGGAGGCGGTGGCCACCGTCCACCGTGCCCTCGAGCTGGGGGTGACCCTGCTCGACACCTCCGACATGTACGGCGCCGGCCACAACGAGGAGCTGCTCGGCCGGGCCCTGCGCGGCCGGCGCGAGCAGGCGATCGTGGCCACCAAGTTCGGCCAGGTGACGGGGGCGGATGGGCGACCGGCCGGTGTGGACGGCAGCCCGGCCTACGTCCGCCGGGCCTGTGAGCGCAGCCTGCGGCGGCTCGGCACCGACCACATCGACCTCTACTTCCAGCACCGGGTGGACCCCGCGGTCCCGATCGAGGAGACGGTGGGGGCCATGGCCCGGCTGGTCGAGGAGGGCAAGGTGCGCGAGCTGGGCCTCTGCGAGGTCTCGCCCTCGACCCTGCGCCGCGCCCACTCGGTACACCCTATCGCCGCCCTCCAGACCGAGTACTCGCTGTGGTGGCGGGAGCCGGAGCTGGAGCTGATCCCGACCTGCCGCGAGCTGGGCGTCGGCTACGTCGCCTACAGCCCGCTGGGCCGGGGGCTGCTCGCGGGCCGCATCCGGAGCCGGGAGGACCTGGCCGGCGACGACCGCCGCCGGCAGCATCCCCGCTTCGCCGAGGACGCCCTGCCCGCCAACCTGGCCCTGGTCGAGCGACTGGCGGCGATCGCCGTGGACCGGGGCTGCACTCCGGCCCAGCTGGCCCTGGCCTGGGTCCTGGCCCGGGGCGAAGACCTCGTCCCCATCCCGGGGGCGGCGCGCCGCGCCCACCTGGAGGAGAACGCGGCCGCGGTCGAGATCGAGCTGAGCGCCGACGAGCTGCGCCGGATCGAGGAGGCGGCGCCGCCCGGCGCCGGCGTCGGCGCTCGCTACGACGAGCGCTCGCTGCGGCACCTGCAACCGGCAACCGAGGGAGGTTCTCGAGAAGAGTGAGGAGTGAAGGATGATCGGATCCAGTAGAGTCCGCGCGGTCCTGGCCGGGCTGTTGAGCCTGGGGCTGGTGGCCGCCTGCGGTGGCGCCAGCAACCAGGGGACCGCCAGCGCCTCGCCCATCAAGGTGGGCTACGAGGTCCCGCTGACCGGCAACTTCGCCTCCAACGGGCGCGACGAGGAGAACGGCTTCAAGCTCGGCTTGAAGGACTTCGGCGACACCGTGGACGGCCACAAGATCGTGCCCATCTTCGCCGACACCGCCGCCGACCCGAACCAGGCGCTGGCCGTGGCCCACCAGCTGGTCGAGAACCAGGGCGTGCAGATCTTCGAGGGGCCGCTCGCCGCCAACGAGATCGCGGCCGTGTCCGCCTACCTCGGCCCCCGGGGCATCCCCACCGACGACCTCTCCCTGTGCTCCGCCATCCAGCTCGACTACTACGTCAAGTTCAACAGCGGCCTGGATTCGGGCTGGGCCTGCAACCAGCCCGCCATCATGGCCGCGGACTGGGCCTACAACGACATGCACTGGCGGCACATCGTCACCGTGGGCCAGGACTTCGCCTTCGGCTGGCTGGTCGACGGCGGTTTCGCCGCCGCCTTCAAGCAGCTGGGCGGGACCATCGACAAGATGATCTGGTTCCCCAACACCACCCTCGACTTCAGCCCCTACGTCTCCCAGATCCCGTCCAACACCGACGCCGTCTACGCCGAGGTCTCGGGCCAGGTCGCGGTGCGTTTCACCCAGGCCTACCTGCAGTTCGGGCTGAGGAACAAGATCCCGCTCTTCGGTATCACCCAGCTGACCGACTACTCGGCCCTGCCCTCCGAGGAGCCGGCCGCGGTCCTGGGCCTGCACACCGGGGCCCAGTACTGCGACGACATCCAGACCGCGCAGAACCAGAAGTTCGCCAACGAGTACAAGGCCGCCTACGGCACCTATCCCGCCTACTACTCCGACGCCGGCTACACCAAGGCCAGGCTGCTGGTCGAGGCCCTGAAGCGCGTCCACGGCGACGTCTCCAACAAGAAGGCGGTGATCCAGGCCATGCGCACCACCCCCATCGTCTCCGCCCGTGGCCCGGTCAAGCTGAGCGGCCCTCCCGCCTACTCGCCCATCCAGAACATCTACATCTGCCAGGTGCAGCAGGTGAACGGGGAGCTGCGCAACGTGCCCATCAAGACCTACAAGAACGTGCCCCCCTGGGGGATCCTGCCCCAGAGCAAGTGGATCGAGGAGTTCAAGCACGACAGCGCGGCTCGGCCGACGCCGTAGGCTCGCCGGGGGGAGGGGCGTGGTCGCACGACCACCCCTCCCTCCAATCCGAGGCCCCGGCCGGCTGAGCTGAAGGATCTGGGTGAGCTGAAGGAGGAGAAGGCGATGCCACGACGCTGGGTCCACCGCCGATCACCCCGGCCGGGGGAGGCGCGAGCGGCCCGCTGGCCGCGCTGGCTGGCCGCGGCCCTGGCGGCGGGGTTGGCCACGGCCTGCGGCAACGCCGCCACCGGCGGCGGTTCGACGACCCCGATCAAGGTCGGCTTCGTGCTGCCCCTGTCGGGCACGGTGGCGGCCAACGGCCAGGACGAGCGCGACGGCTGGAACCTGGGCTTGAAGGACGCCGGCAGCGTGGTCGACGGCCACCCCATCCAGACCATGTTCGCCGACGGGGCGGCCGACCCCACCACCGCCCTCACCGTCACCCATCAGCTGGTGGAGAACCGGGGCGCGCAGCTGCTGGTGGGCCCGATCGCGGCCAACGTCGGGCTGGCGCTCCGCGGCTACATCGCCTCTCGGGGCATCCCCACCGTCTACATGTCGGCCTGCTCGGACGAGCTGGCGACCTCGGAGAAGACCCCCAACCTGATCCTCACCGGCTGGACCTGCGACCAGCCCTCGCTCCCCTTCGGCACCTACGTCTACCAGAAGCTGGGCTACCACCACATCACCACCATCGGGCTGGACTTCGCCTTCGGCTGGCAGGTGGTGGGCGGCTTCCTCAAGACCTTCGAGGCGGCCGGGGGCACGGTCGACAAGCAGCTCTGGAACCCGATCACGACCGCCGACTTCAGCCCCTACGTGGCCCAGATCCCGCCGGACACCCAGGCCGTCTTCGCCCTGGAGTCGGGCTCGACCGCGGTCAAGTTCCTGCAGGCCTACCAGCAGTTCGGGCTGAAGAGCAAGATCCCCCTCATCGGCGGCGGCACGCTCACCGACTACTCCTCGCTGCGATCGGACTCCCCGGACGCCGTCCTGGGCGTGATCACGCCGCTCATGTACGCGGACGGGCTCGACACCCCGGAGAACCGGCGCTTCGTCGACGAGTACCACGCTGCCACCGGCAAGTACCCCTCGTACTACGCGGAGAGCGCCTACGCCGGGGCCAAGCTGGTGGTGGCCGCCCTGCGCAAGCTGCACGGCGACGTGAGCAACCCCCACCAGGTGCTCCAGGCCCTGCGGTCGACGCAGATCGTCGCCCCCAGGGGGCCGGTGAAGCTCTCCTCCCAGACCAACTCACCGATCCAGAACGTGTACGTGCGCAAGGTCGAGCTGGTGGACGGCGTGCTCCGCAACGTGCCCATCGACACCTTCCGTAACGTGTCCCCATGGGGTTCCCTGCCCCGGCAGCAGTGGGAGCAGGAGGCGGCGCACTACACGCGGAGCAGCGGGTGAGCGAGGCCCCGGCCGTGCCCGGCTTCTCGACCGCCGAGCGCGACCGCCGCTACCGGATCGCCCGCGAGCTGATGGACGAGCAGGGCCTGGACGCGCTGCTCGCCTACGGCGAGCGCGGGGAGGCGGGTCCCCCGCAGTTCACCCCCGACACCTACTTCACCAACGACCGGCCGGGGGCGACCGTGATCTTCCCCCGCCGGGGGGAGCCGGTGGCCCTGGTCTGGTCCTCGGCCGTGATCGGCGATCACCTGGAGGCGACGGGGCGGGGCGAGGCCACCTGGCTGCGGCCCTCCCAGATCCGGACCGGTCGCGGCGCCGACGCCATCGTCCGCACGCTCCGCGAGGAGGGCCTGGCGCGGGGCCGGATCGGCGTCCTGGGCCTCGAGCCCCATCCGCCCTTCTTCCCCGAGGGCCTGATCCCCTACGTCACCTGGCGGCGGGTGCTGGAAGCGCTGCCCGAGGCCACCTTCGTCCCCGTGCAGCGCCGCTTCAGCGAGCTGACCATGGCCCGCAGTCCCGAGGAGGTGGAGGTGCTGCGCTGGTCGGCCCGGGCCGGCGAGCGCATGTGCGAGGCGATGGTGGCGGCGGCCCATCCCGGGGCCCGGGAGAGCGACCTCTACGCCGCCGCCGCGGCCGCCTGCTTCGCCAGCGTGGCCAACTGCTACTGGCTGATCCTGCTCTCAGGGCCCGGCACCCTGGCCTGGGGGCCGCCTCCCTGGACCTACCGGCCGCAGCCCCCGAGGGAGATCCGGGAGGGCGACCTGGTGCTGGCCGAGCTCTTCGTGACCGCGGGGATGCTGGAGAGCCAGCAGCAGCTCACGATCGCGGTGGGAAACGTCCCTCCGGAGGCCGAGGTCTGCGCCCGGGCCGCCCGCGAGGCCTACGAGGTCGGGCTCCGGGAGCTGAGGGCGGGGGCGCGCTTCGGCGAGGTGGTGGAGGCGATGGACGAGCCCATCCGACGCGTCGGGGGCTGGAACCTCACCCCTCACATCCACAGCCTCAACCCGTTCGGGGCCATCGGACGCTGCGGCCAGGGGTTCCCGACCCAGCCGGGGCTGGATGCCTATCGGGAGGTGGGGGCGCTGGAGACGACCATGCCCGACCTGGTCCTCCGTCCGGGCATGGGCTTCGCCTTCGAGCCGAATTGCGTGCTGGGACGGTGCCGGGTCAACATCGGGGGCACGGTCGTGGTGGGCGAGGACGGCCCCATCGAGCTGAACCGGATCTGCAACCGCATGGTCCGTGTCTGAGCGGGCCCCCGGTGGGCCCGGGCGCCCGGCGAGGAGGCTCCGGGCCGGGGCCGTCTCCCATGACCCTCGACGCCCGGTTGCCGGCCTCGGGGTTGGAGCCGGTGCGTCGCCGGCCCCCGGCCGGGGCGGGGCGTGGGCCGGCCCGGCCGGATGCCGCCTTTCCCATTCGGTCCTACCCTCCCTGACCCGGGAGGTATCGAGGAGGTCCATATGAAGCTCGGCATCGGGCTCCCCAACTCGCTTCCCTATGGTCTCGACCGCCGCCTCTTCCTCGACTGGGCCCGGGCGGCCGACGCGGCCGGGTTCCACTGTCTCGCCACCCTGGACCGGCCCAACTACGACATGTGGGATCCGCTGGCGACGCTGGCGGCCGCGGCGGCCGTGACCGAGCGGGCCCGCCTGGTCACGGCGGTGATGCAGCTCCCCAACCGCAACGAGGTGCTGGTGGCCAAGCAGGCGGCGGTGATCGACCGGATCTCCGGGGGGCGGCTGGACCTGGGGGTGGCCCTGGGCGGTCGGGCCGACGACTACCAGGTGTTCGGTGCGGACATGGGGCATCGGGTCTCCCGCTTCCGGCGGCAGGTGCGGCGCATGTGCGAGATCTGGGAGGAGGCGTGGAGGACGACCGGGGAGGGCTTCGGTCCGCCAGGACCGGCGCCGGTGCAGGAGCGGATCCCGATCTGGATCGGGGCCAACCCCAACAACGAGCCCGGCCAGCGGCGGGCGGTCGAGCTGGGGGACGGGTTCATCGTGGGGGCCGCGGTCGAGCCCGAGCCGGCGGCGGCGCTCGTCGAGCGGATCCGGGCCTGGGCCCGGGAGCGGGGCAAGCAGCGGTTCACGGTGGCCCGCATCGCCTACGTGGCGGTGGGGGGGAAGGACGAGCTGGAGGAGGCGGTGCGGCAGACCAGGCGCTACTATCCGGCGGGCACGGTGCGGCCGCCCGAGGAGATGATCAAGCACGGGCCGCCCGAGACGGTGGCGGAGTGGGTGGGAAGGAACGCCGAGGCCGGCTTCGACCTCACCATCCTGTTGCCCCAGGTTCCGAGCCTGGAGCAAGTACGGCTCCTGGCCGAGCACGTGCTGCCGGCGTACCGTTGATGGCAGCCGGACCCATGCGCCTGGAACTGGTCGCCATCCCCACCGGGGAGGAGCCGCTGCACGGGCTCTACTACGAGCCCACCGCCGCCCCGGTCGATGGGGCGGCGTTGATCTTCCACGGCAACCAGTCCAACTTCTACGTGGGCCCCCCCGCCTTCCTGCCGCCCCATCTGGCCGAGATGGGGCTGGCCTGCCTCGCCTTCAACCGGCGCGGCCACGACGTCGTGGCCACCTATCGCGGCCGGGACCCGGTGGGCGGGGCCTTCCAGACCACCGCTCAGGCGATCGAGGACAACGAGCTGGCGGGGCGCCACCTCCGCCAGCGAGGTCACCCGACCCCGGTCGTGATCGGGCACAGCAACGGGGGCACGCTGGCCGTCCGGTACGTGGCCGATCACCCCGAGACGCCGGCTTTGGTGTTGCTCTCGGCCCATTGCGGTGGGGGCAGGGTCCACCGCAAGATCAGCCAGCTGGGGCTGTTCGCGGGCGCCCGCCTCCAGGAGCTGACGGAACGGGCACGGGAGCTGGTGGCGGCGGGGCGAGGTCGGGAGCTGATGCTGCTCCCCGGCTGGTGGCACGTGATCTCGGCCGAGAGCTTCCTGGACTACCTGGCCGGCCCCCCGGACCTGCTGGAGCTGGCACCCAGCGTCCGCTGTCCGGTCCTCTTCCTCCGTGGCGCCGACGAGGACCGGGAACTGTACCCGGCCGACGCCTTCGCGCGTCGGGCCGGCGGTCCCTGCCAGGTGATCGACCTGGAGGGCTGCGACCACTGGTACAACGGCCGCGACGAGGAGGTGGGGCGGTTGGTGACGCGCTGGCTGTCCGGCGTGCTGCGGCGGGAGATCCCGGCATGAGCCGCGTCCTCACCGTGCCACCGCGCCACGCCAACTGGTTCGCCTACTTCCCCGAGGACTACCGATGGTCGGCGGGTCTGGCTTTCGTGCTCAGCACCGCGGGCCAGGGCGGCGCGGAGGTGGCCGAGGTCGACCGGGTCGGGCGCCGGCTGCGCGATCGGGTAGGAGACGATACCGCCTGGTTCGAGGAGTGGCGTGCCGAGGCCGTCCGCCTCCGGGACCTGGCCGAGGCCGCCCGATCCTCGGGGCGGCGTCTGACCGCGGCCGGCCTGTACCTCAGAGCCTGCGCCTACCTCCAGATCGGGGAGCGGTTCCGAATCCCGAAGGACGAGGCGGCCCTGGACGCCTACCGGACCGCGGTCGAGTGTTTCCGCGGCTACGCGGAGCTGACCGATGCGCCCCGCATCGAGGTGGTGGAGGTGCCCTATCAGGGCACGTCCCTGCCGGCGTACCTCGTCCACGCCGAGAACACCGACGACCCCCGGCCGCCCTGCGTCGTGTACTTCGACGGCCTGGACGTCACCAAGGAGCTGTGCTACCTGCGCGGGGCGCGCGACCTCACCCGCCGGGGCATGGCCTGCCTGGTCGTCGACGGCCCGGGGAACGGGGAGTCGATCCGTTTCCGGGGCCTCCCCCTTCGCCACGACTACGAGCTGGCGGGGAGCGCGGCCCTGGACTACCTGGAGCGCCGGGGCGACGTGGACGCCGGTCGGGCCGCCGTGCTGGCGATCAGCCTGGGCGGCTACTACGCGTCCCGCGTCGCGGCCATGGAGCCGCGGTACCGGGCCTGCGTCGCCTGGGGCGCCATCTGGGACTACCACGCCACCTGGGAGCGCCGGCTGCGCTCGGGGTTCCAGACCCAGCTCTCGGTCCCCGCCCACCACATCCAGTGGGTGCTCGGGGTGGAGGGGATCGAGGCCGCTCTGGCCAGGCTGGAGGGCTTTCGGCTGGAGGGCGTGGCCCAGCGGATCCGGTGTCCCTTCCTGCTGCTCCACGGTCAGGAGGACGAGCAGGTGCCGCTCGACGACGCCAGGGCGCTCTTCGAGGCGGTGGGGTCGCCCGACAAGACCATGCGGGTCTTCAGCGCCGAGGAGGGCGGGGCACAGCACTGTCAGCACGACTACCTGAGCATCGCCAGTACCGCCTTCGCGGACTGGCTGGCCGAGAAGCTGGGGGCGGGGAGGAGCCCGTAGCCGAGACGGCGGGATCATGAGCGGGACGAAGCCCGGGGCGGCCGAGCCGGGGCCGGGCGATGCGGCGGAGACGGAGGGCACCGGCCGGCCCCGGGTGGTGATCGTCGGGGCCGGGTTCGGCGGGCTGGCCTGTGCCCGTAAGCTGAACCGGCAGCCGGTGGACGTGCTCCTCCTCGACCGGCGGAACTACCATCTCTTCACCCCCCTCCTCTACCAGGTGGCGACGTCGCTGTTGAACCCGAGCGACATCGCCTACCCCCTGCGGGCGGTCTTCCGTCGCTCCCCCAACGTTCGCTTCCACCAGGCCGAGGTCGCCTCGGTGGACTGGGTGGGCCGGAGGGTGATCACCGCCGGCGGCCAGTCGTTCCCCTATGACTACCTGGTGCTGGCCACGGGCAGCAGCGACAACTACTTCGGCAACGAGCCCGTGGCCCGGGCCGCGATCGGCTTCAAGGGCCTGGAGCGGGCGCAGCGCCTCCGCAACCACGTCCTGGCCTGCCTCGAGCGGGCGGCTGCGGTTCGTGAGCCGGCCGAGCGCACGCGCCTGCTGACCTTCGTGGTGGTGGGGGGCGGCCCGACCGGCGTGGAGTACGCGGGGGCGCTGTGCGAGCTGCTCCACCTGGTGGCGGGAAAGGATTACCCCACCCTCTCGCGGAGCGAGCTCCGCGTCGTGCTGCTCGAAGGTCGTGACCGTCTCCTGGGGATGTTCGCGGCACCGCTCGGGATCTACGCCGAGCGGGCGCTTCGACGCCGCGGGGTCGAGGTCCGGACCGGCGCCATGGTCGCCTCCGCCGACGAACGGACGGTGAGGCTGAGCGACGGCTCTGCCATCCCGACCGCGACCATCGTGTGGTCGGCGGGTGTCGCCCCCGACGACCCCCTCGGCGACACCGTGCCGAGGAGCCGGAGCCGCCGGGTCGAGGTGGGTCCGGACCTCCGCATCCGCGGTCGGCCGGACGCCTTCGCGATCGGCGACGTGGCCTCGGTGGCCTGGGGGGGCGTGGAGCTGCCGATGCTGTCACCGCCGGCGATGCAGGCCGGTCGCTACGTGGCCCGGGCCATCCTCCGCTCGGTGCGGGGCGCGTCCCCCCCGCCTCCCTTCCGCTACATCGACAAGGGGACCATGGCCACGATCGGACGCAACGCCGCCGTCGCCAGCTTCGCCGGCCTCCGGCTGACCGGTTTCGTGGCCTGGCTGGCCTGGATCTTCGTCCACATCTACTACCTGATCGGCTTCCGCAACCGGCTGGCGGCGCTGATGTCCTGGGCCTGGAACTACCTGCGCTGGGATCGTCCCATTCGGATCATCGTCGAGGCCGAGCCCGACCCGGTGGTCGAAGCCCTGGGAGCCGGGCCCCCCCGTCCCCACCGCTGACGGGTCACGGGGGGGTGGGGGCGGTTGCGGCGGGGGTCACTCGCGCCACGCAGAGGGAGGGAGTGACGAAGGGGTCCAGGCGGGTGACGTCGACCCCGGCCGCCAGCTCCCGCAGGGCTCCCTGCATCAGGCCCTGATGGACGGCGCAGGTGATCTCGGGGCGGCGGACGGCCAGGTCGTGGAACGGGCACCGGTGGAGCAGGACGCGGACGGCGTCCCCCTCGCTCTCGACCTCGGGCTCGAAGCCGAGATCCGCCAGCAGCCGGCACACGCGGCCCAGGGCCTGGTCACGGTCCAGCCGCTCGAAGGGGGAGGGGCGCTCCACCAGAAACCGTCCCCAGGCCCGGCCCGCCTCGGCGGCCGCGGCCCGCGGGTCGGCGGCGGAGCCGGCGAGGTAGCTGGCCAGGACCTCGGCCAGGAGACGGTAGCCGGCGGCGTCGTCGGTCGAGGCGACCGGCGTGGGCCGGTAGACGGTGCGCGGGCGGCCGGGAAGGGTACGCCGCTCCGGACGGCCGGCGACGAGGCCGGCGCGCTCCAGCACCTCCAGGTGGGCGCGGACGGTGTTGTGGTGCAGCCCCAGGCGTTCGGCCAGCTGGTTGACGTCCATCGGCGTCGGGCTGCGGCTCAGCTCCTCCAGGATGCGAACCCGGCTCGCCTCGGACAACGCCCGGTGGACGCGCGTGTCGGCGCGCGGCGGGCGAGCAGTGTTTTCATTGGCCATATCGTGAATATAGGTCGAGGGGCCCGGCCGGGACACGGCCAGGGAGGGAGGCGGGGAAGAATAGGGGCTCGATGGCCTCTCGGACGGTGCGACCGGGGCGAGGCGCCGGTCAAGGCCTGATCCTGGACCTCTACGGGCTCTACGTCCGCCGGCTGGGGGGCTGGCTGGCGGTCTCCGATCTCGTGAGCCTGGCGAGCAGGCTGGGGGCCGACGACCAGGCGGTGCGGTCGGCCGTCTCGCGCATGGTCCGGGGGGGTCTACTGGTCCCCGAACGCCGAGGCTCGCGTCGTGGCTACCGCCTGACCGCGATCGCCGACCGACTCCTGGAGGAGGCGGATCGTCGGATCTCCTCGGCGGTGGAGCCGGCCGAACTGGCCGATGGGTGGGTGCTGGTGTCGTTCTCGGTGCCCGAGAGCGAGCGCCACAAGCGTCATCTGCTCCGCTCGCGGCTGACCTGGCTCGGCTTCGGTCGCCTCTCCGGCGCCCTCTGGATCGCGCCCACGCGTTCTCTCCCCACCTTTCGCGAGGTCGTGCGTGAGCTCGGCTTCGAGCGGTACGTCGACGCCTTCATCGCCCATTACCGCGGGTTCGGATCCCCCACGGGGATGGTCAGGCGGTCGTGGGACCTGGAGCGGCTGGAGGAGCGGTACCGGGCGTTCATCCGGGAGCACGAGCCCGTGCTGGCGCGGGACCGGGGGCAGCGGGAGCCCGAGGCCTGTTTTGTCGACTACACCTTGACCGTGCACGCCTGGCGGCGGTTGCCCCACCTCGACCCCGGGCTGCCGCCCGAGCTGCTTCCTCCGGGCTGGGCGGGGCGGGCGGCGGCGGACCTCCTCCAGACCATCCGGCTGAAGCTGGAGGTGCCCGCCACCCGGTACGTGGAGGGGATGGTGGCGGGTGCCGAGGACGATCCTGGCTGGGAGCTTCCCTACCGGCTGGAGGGCGGGGACCGGTGAGGCCGGCGCCGATCCCGGCCGCGCCGGCTCCGGGCGTGCCTCAGGGGGCGTCGTAGGGCAGTTCGAAGGGATCGTAGGGCAGGGGGGGCTGGGAGGGGATCGGCCTCGGCACGGGGACGAACCGGCTGCAGAAGAACCCGAGCGCGTCGCCCTCCTCGTAGCCCAGGGCGACGACGCGGCCCAGGTAGAGCGTATGGTCGCCTCCCTCGTAGGCGCGCCAGGGCTCGCACTCCAGGTAGGCGAGCACGCCGGACAGGCGAGGGCCCACGCCGCCCCGGCACCACGGCATGTGGGAGTGATCGTCGCCGCCGCTGGCGAAGTGCCGGGCGATCGCCTCCTGCTCCGGCCTCAGGATGTTGACGGTGAAGGGGCGGCCGGCCATGGCGTCGTGACTGCGCGACGTGCGCGCCACCGAGACCAAGACCAGCGGCGGCTTCAACGAGACCGAGGTGAAGGCGTTGACGGTGATGCCACGCGGTCCCTGTGGGCCCTCGTAGGTGACCACCGTGACCCCGCTGGCGAAGTGTGCGAGGCAGTTCCTCAGCTCGGTCTCGTCGACCTCGGCGCCCGGGACCGCGACGCGCTCCGATGTGCGCTCAGACATCCGGCACCTCCGCCACCTCCTCTCCGGCCCGGCCGGTTCCGCTCTCGCATCTCCTCTTTCCAGTGTGGGTCCTCCGGGCCGATCGTGCATGGCGGCGGAGAGCCCCCGGCCGTCCTCCCTTCCCATCGTGCCGTCTCCGTATCCTGCACGGTCGTGCGCATCGAGGTGAGGGCCCATCCGGGGGCGAGGCGTGAACGTCTGCTCTGGGACGGCGGCAGGCTCCACGTGTGGGTCACGGCCCCGGCCGCGGAGGGGGCCGCCAACCGCGCCATCACCCGGGCCCTGGCCCGCGCCCTCGGCCTCCCACCGTCGGCCGTGGTCCTGGTGGCCGGGGAGCGCGCCCGCGACAAGGTGCTCGAGGTGGCGGGGGTCGAGGCGGGGCGCCTCGCCGAGCTGGGCGCCCGACCCGCCCCCTGACGCCCGGCGGCCACACCGGCCAGCCCGTCATCCACCGGAGGCCGCGAATCCACCCCTACACCTGACAGCCACGACAGAAGTTGAAGGGCTCCCGGCCGGGCCCCCGGCCCGATCCCAGCTGGCTGATCCGGTGGCCGCAGCGGGGGCAGGTCCGGCCCCCCTTGCCGTGGACGTTCATGAAGTGGCGATCCTGCTTCGATTCCTGGTAGCCGGGATGGTCGAGGATGGCCCGGACCGAGCGCTCGAGGACGGTCTGGATGGCGCCGAAGAGGGCCTCCTCCTCCTCGGCCGTCAAGGTGGCGCGGCGGCGCAGGGGGAGCAACCTCGCCTCCCACAGGATCTCGTCCGAGTAGGCGTTCCCGAGCCCGGCCAGGAAGGCCTGGTTGCGGAGCAGGTCCTTGAGCTCGTCCCGGTACCGCCGGAGACGGCGGCGGAAGCCTCCCAGCCCGAGCTCGGGCAGGCGATCGGCGTCGGGCCCCATCGCCGTCCAGGCGGGCACGTCGCGGGCCGGATCCGGCGTCCAGTAGACCCGCGACATGGCGGCGGCGTCGAGGAAGCGAAGCTCGCCACCGCCCTCGAGCCGGAGGGAGAAGACCAGGGTGGCTGGCGGCGGCTGGCCGCCACCGGTGAGGTGGAAGCGCCCTCCCAGCATGGGGTTGACCACCAGGTGCCGGAGGTCGCCGCCTCCGCCCAGCTCCAGGTCGAAGAGCAGGTGCTTGCCCCGCCGCCAGGTGCGGACGAACCTCCGGTAGGGGAGTTCGTGGGCGAAGCTCTCGGGCGGATACCGGAGCAGGTGGGCCCGCCGGGGGCTCACCTCGGCCGCCGTTACCAGCTGCCCCTCGAGTCGGGGACCCAGCCTGACCCTCAACGCCTCCAGCTCGGGCAGCTCGGGCATGGTTGAAATGGTGCCGCAGGGGGAATCAAGAGGATGCACATGCGACTGGATCGATTCACCGAGAAAGCACAGGAGGCCCTGCAGCGCGCCGCCGAGACGGCCCGCGAGCACGGGCAGCAAGCCGTCGAGCCCGAGCACCTGATGCTGGCCCTGGTGCGCGAGAACGAGGGCATCGCCCGCCCCCTGCTGGAGGCGGCGGGCGCGTCGCTGCCGGCCCTGGAGGCCGCACTGGTGTCCGAGGTGGAGCGCTTCCCCCGGGTCCAGGGCGCGGTCCGGCCGTATCTGGCCGCCGACCTGGAGGCGGTCCTGGAGCAGGCCGAGCGGGAGGCGCAGAGGCTGAAGGACGAGTACATCTCAACCGAGCACCTGCTGCTGGCCCTGGTCGAGCGGCCGATCCTGAAGCGAGAGGGGATCACCCACGCCGCCCTGCTGGAGGCCCTGCGCGAGGTGCGCGGCCACCAGCGCGTGACCGACCCCAACCCCGAGTCCAAGTACCAGGCACTGGAGCGCTACGGGCGGGACCTCACCCGGCTCGCGGCCCAGGGCAAGCTGGACCCGGTGATCGGCCGCGACGAGGAGATCCGGCGGGTGATCCAGGTGCTGTCGCGGCGGACCAAGAACAACCCGGTCCTGATCGGGGAGCCGGGGGTGGGCAAGACCGCGATCGCGGAGGGGCTGGCCCAGCGGATCGCGGCCGGGGACGTGCCCGAGGGACTGAAGCACAAGCGGGTGATCGCGCTCGACCTGGGGGCGTTGGTGGCCGGGACCAAGTTCCGGGGGGAGTTCGAGGACCGGCTGAAGGCGGTGCTCAAGGAGGTCACCTCCAGCGAGGGGCAGGTCATCCTGTTCATCGACGAGCTCCACACGCTGGTGGGGGCGGGGGCTGCAGAGGGGGCGATCGACGCCGCCAACCTGCTCAAACCGGCGCTGGCGCGGGGTGAGCTGCGCGCCATCGGCGCCACCACCCTGGACGAGTACCGCAAGCACGTCGAGAAGGACGCGGCGCTGGAGCGGCGGTTCCAGCCGGTGTTCGTGGACCAGCCCGGCGTGGAGGACACCATCTCCATCCTGCGCGGCCTACGCGAGCGCTACGAGGTCCACCACGGGGTGCGCATCAAGGACGCGGCGCTGGTGGCCGCGGCGGTGCTCTCCAACCGCTACATCAGCGACCGCTTCCTGCCCGACAAGGCCATCGACCTGGTCGACGAGGCGGCGGCCCGGCTGCGCATGGAGATCGACTCCATGCCGGTCGAGCTGGACGAGATCGAGCGCCAGATCCGGCAGCTGGAGATCGAGCGCCAGGCCCTGCGCAAGGAGCAGGACGCGGCCTCCCGGGAGCGCCTGGCCGCCCTGGAACGCAATCTCGCCGGGCTCAACGAGGAGCGCAACGCCCTGCGGGCGCGCTGGGAGCGCGAGAAGGAGGTCATCGGGCGCATCCGCACGCTGAAGGCACGCATCGAGGAGGTGCGGCACGAGGCAGAGGTGGCCGAGCGCGCGGCCGACTTCGAGCGAGCCGCCCGGTTGCGCTACGGCGAGGCGGTGGAGCTGCAACGGCAGCTGGACCAGGCCAGGACGGAGCTGGCCGAGATCCAGCGGTCGGGGGCGCTCCTCAAGGAGGAGGTCGACGAGGACGACATCGCCCAGATCGTCTCCAAGTGGACCGGCATCCCCGTCTCGCGCCTGATGGAGGGCGAGATCCAGAAGCTGATCCACATGGAGGAGCGCATCCACGAGCGGGTCGTGGGCCAGGACGAGGCCGTCGAGGCGGTGGCCAACGCCGTCCGCCGCTCGCGCTCGGGCCTGTCAGATCCCAACCGGCCCGTCGGCTCGTTCATCTTCCTGGGGCCGACCGGCGTCGGGAAGACGGAGCTGGCCCGAGCCCTGGCCGAGTTCCTCTTCGACGATGAGCAGGCCCTGGTCAGGCTCGACATGTCCGAGTACCAGGAGCGCCACGCGGTGGCGCGCATGATCGGGGCCCCGCCCGGCTACGTCGGCTACGAGGAGGGGGGCCAGCTCACCGAGGCGGTGCGGCGGCGTCCGTTCTCGGTGATCCTCCTGGACGAGATCGAAAAGGCGCATCCGGACGTCTTCAACGTCCTGCTGCAGCTGCTCGACGACGGTCGGTTGACCGACGGCCAGGGGCGCACCGTGGACTTCCGCAACACGGTGCTGATCATGACCTCGAACCTGGGCAGCCAGTTGATCCAGGAGATGTACGGGCGGCGACCCTGGGCGGACGTGCAGGAGGCCGTGATCCAGGTGTTGCGGCAGAGCTTCCGGCCCGAGTTCCTGAACCGGGTGGACGAGATCATCGTCTTCCGGCCCCTGAGCGAGGAGCAGCTGAAGGCCATCGTGGGCATCCAGCTGGCGCGACTGCAGCGACGGCTGGCCGAGCGGAAGATCGGTCTCCAGGTCACCGAGGCGGCCAGGGAGCTGCTGGCGGAGCGTGGCTGGGATCCCGTCTACGGGGCGCGACCGCTGAAGCGCACGATCCAACGCCTGGTCCAGGACGAGCTCGCCATGCGTCTCCTGCGCGGTGAGTTCAGCGAGGGGGACACGGTCGAGGTGGACGCGCGCGACGGTCGGCTGACGTTCACGCCCGCCCGGGAACCGGCGGAAACCGCGGCCTCCTGAGGCGGCGGCGACACGTGGGGCGCTCGGTGCGGTGCCGGACGCCCCACGTCGCGGCGGAGGAGATCGCTCCGCTTCAGACGCCGAGCAGTGCCTCCTCGAGTTCCCGGTCGATCCAGCGGATCATCGCCTTGCGAGTTTGACTGTGACCGTTCAGGTACTCCCGAAGCACGGGGAGCGCCTCCGTCCAGGCCTCGTCGTCCTCGCTCTTGCCGAACAGCACGTGCCTCGCCCGCTGCAGTTGCTCTACGGAGATCGTCCGGCGACGTCGCGCCGGCCGTCCCTGGATCACCTCGACCAGCCGGCTGGTCTCGGCGTCGCCGAGCACCCGGCGAACGTCCTCGATCCTGAGTCGTTTGGGTGCTCGCTGGTGATTGCTGACCGGCAGCACTCTCGATCCTCCTTGTCCTGGCTGTACGTGCGACGCGTGCTCACCTCGCACCCGTTACCCGGCCACCCCGTTCCTGAATCAGTGGTGCGAAGGATCGCACGGTAGCGGCTGGGATGCTCGCCGATTTCTGAAGGGCTCGATCCCGACAGCAGGCATGCCCAAGGGACACACCGCGATACAATCACGGGCCCCTGACGCCATGACTGACTCAGTAAGGATACGGCTTTGTGTCCGACGCGTGCCGGATCGGTTCGTGGTGGGCCCACGGCCGCCCCGGGCCCGAACCCCGCCGGGGAACGGCCCTCGAGCGTCAGGGCGTCGCCGGGCGGGCGGCGTCACGGTCGCTGGGAGCGCCACCGGGCGAGCCCTCCCTGCCCCCGCGGCATCCCGCCGGACTTTCGTCTCAATCGGAGATCACGCCCGGCTTCGCCGCGCGCGGGCGCTGCTCCCGCTCGCACCGGGCGTCGACCAGGGCGGCGTAGCTCCCCACCAGGTCGCCGCCGGAGATGGCTCGCAACGCCTCCTCGGCCGGCGCACGCACCGCCAGCAGGTAGGCCAGGGCCGTCTCGCCGGCGAGGACCGTGTGCTCCGCCACCGCCTCGGCCAGCGGCTCGAGGTCCGGCCAGACCCGGTCCAGGACGTGCTCGGCGAGCCGGCACGCCCGTCGCGCTCCTGAGGCGGTCAGGCCTAGGGCGGCGAACTGCTCCCGGTCCTCCTCCGTCCCGAGCGTCTCCGGCACCCCGAGCCGGCGTTGCGCCAGGCCGCCGGCCAGGATCACCGCTCCCCAGGCGGTGGGCGAGAGGGGGCGAGCTCTGGTGCCGGTCCGGACCAGCCCGCTCCGCATCAGTGTCCCGACGTCGATCCCGATCGACGCCGGCAGGTGACCGAGGTAGGCCGCGACCAGGAAGTGACCGGCCTCGTGAGCCGCGACCCATCGTCGCCTCCACCCGTGGACGACCGGCACCAGCTCTCGGGCCTGCCGTCGCAGGGTCGGGTCGTGCCAGGGCGATCGGTCTCTCATCCGCTCCTTCGAAGCGAGCGCCGCCGGACGCCGGCTCGCCGCCGGTCATTCCGGCCCCGAGCCAGCCGAACCGGATGCGCCCCATCCTGTTCTACACCGCTTCGACGCCGGGCGGGCGGTGGGGAGGCAACCGACGCGGGTGGAGGGGTGGGAGCGACCGTCACGGGCCGGCCGAGGTCGATCTCAGCCCGGAGCCGCGGGCTCGCCACCCGACGCTGGCGTGGCGCTGTCATCGGGAGTGCCGATGGAAACAAGCGGATATTCCGATGGAGCCAACGGATTGACTTGATCATGGAGTGGCCACAAAAGTCATAATGAGGGTAGGGTAAAACGCGTGAGTTGACCGGAGGTAGGAGAGTGGAGAGGAGATGTCGTTGTTTCACCCAACCGGGCCCCGCGTAGGGAGTCTGCTGTCCGGCTCGATCAGGCAGGCCGCGATGACCGTGGCTCGCCGCGACCACGGAACGCCATCGGAGAGCGATGGGGCGCCTGCCTCTACCGTCGTTGAGGCCAGGACCAGTGGCCCCTCGGCGGCGCCTTCGCTGGGACCCTCCTTCCGCTCCTCCGAGGTGATCCGTGTCGAGCATCTCGCCGTCTCCTACCGCCGCTCGGACGGCGCCGAGGTGCGGGCCGTCGAGGATGTCAGCTTCTCGGTGCGCGAGGGAGAGTTCGTCACCTTGATCGGTCCCTCCGGCTGCGGTAAGACCTCTCTTCTTCGCGTCATGGGTGGTTTACTCCGGCCGGCGGCGGGGCAGGTGTACGTGAACGACGTTCTCGTCAAAGGCCCGATGCCGGACGCGATCGCATACGTCTTCCAGGACTTCGCTCTGTTCCCCTGGCGCACGGCCCGCGCCAACGTCGAGATCGCTCTGCAGCTCAAGCGCGTGCCCCGCGGCGAACGTCGGAGGAGGGCGCTGGACGCGCTCGACATGGTCGGTCTGGCCGAGGTCGCCGATCGTTTTCCCCGGGAACTCTCGGGTGGAATGCAGCAACGGCTGGCCGTGGCTCGGGCGCTGGTTTCCAATTGCGGCATCCTGCTGCTCGACGAGCCCTTCGGGGCTCTGGACGAGCAGACCCGTCTGGTTCTCGGCGTGCAGCTGTCACAGCTGCTGGAGTCCGCCGGGCGAACCATCGTCTTCGTCACACACAGCCTCCAGGAGGCGGTGTTCCTGTCGGATCGGATCCTGGTCCTTTCCCATCAGCCGTGCCGCATCAAGAAGACGGTCGAGGTTCCCCTGCCCCGTCCGCGCGGGCCAGATCAGGTGAAGTCCCCGGCCGGTCAGCGGATCGAGGCGGAGCTGTTCCAGTTGCTGTACCGCGAGTCCCTGGTGTGAGCGTTCCGAGAGTGACCATCGGCACGCGGTTGATGGGGAGCAGGGTCTTCATCGGCCTGGGGCTGCTCTGTGTGTGCGTGGCGGTGTGGCAGGTGGTGACGGCGGTGGGCGGTGTCAACTCCTTTCTGGTGCCATCTCCGGCTGCGGTCGCCCTCGTCCTCGTCTCCGTGTTGACGACGGGGACGACGTACTCCGCCCTGGGCACCACGATCGTCGAGATCGTGGCCGCGCTGGTGCTCGCCGGCGGCTTCGCGCTCGCCATCGGCATCCCGGTGGGCTGGCACCGCCTGACCCAGCATGCCTACGAGCCGCTGCTCGCCAACCTCGCCGCCATCCCCCTGGTGATCCTCTATCCGGTGTTCGCGGTCATCTTCGGCATCGGTCCCCTGTCCAAGGTGGCGTTCGGGGCTGCGACCGCCTTCTTCCCCGTGGTCCTGGCGGTGGTGAGCGGGGTGGCGGCGACCAACCAGTCGTTGATCGTGTCGGCACGGTCCATGGGAGCCAGGGGGCTGACCCTGCTCCTGATCACGGCCATTCCCAGCGCGTTGCCGGTGATCGTCAGCGGCCTGCGCCTGGGCCTGACCCTGGCCACGCTGGCCGTGGTCGGGGGAGAGTTCATCGCCGGCACCCAGGGACTCGGGTACCTGCTCGCCTCGGCCGGTGAGGCCTTCGAGACGAAGAAGGTGTACGCCTACGTCGTGTTGACCCTGCTGCTGGCGATCGGGCTGAACGTGGCGTTCGGTCTGCTCGTGTGGCTCAGTCGGAAGGTGGAGGAGAGATGATGGCTCTGGGCTGGTGGCGCTCGACGAGACACCCTCATAGTGTGGCACGTATCCTGGCGCCGGTTGCGGCCATTGCCCTTCTCATGGGATGCGGAGGGGCGGCGAGTAGCGCCAACCATGGCGGTACGATCACGCACGTCAACTTCGGCCTCAACGTCCCCACGGACTTCGACCTCGTGCTCCCGCAGTACGTGGCCAGAGACCGCGGCTTCTTCCGCCAGGAGGGGCTGGACGTGAAGACGGTCAGCTTCCAGGGCGGCGCGGACGCGATCAAGGCGATGCTGGCGGGCAGCATCGACATCGACGGCGCCACCGGCCTGGACGCTCCGGCGGCGGTGGCCAAGGGAGCACAGGTGGAGGAGTTCGCCAGCGGGGGCGTGTCGAAGAGCACGTTCCGCCTCCTCGCCAACAACCGCAGCGGCATCAACTCGCTCGCCGACCTCAAGGGCAAGAAGATCGGTATCACCCGCTTCGGCTCGCTGACCGACTTCGTCGCCAGGCTGGAGGGTCACGCCGCCGGCCTCGAGGCGGGCAAGGACTTCACCGAGGTACCGGTCGGCGCCAGCGCCGCCCAGACGGCGCTCCTCAGCGGTGAGATCGACGCCACCAACGCCAACCCGGTCGACGCCTTTCCTCTTCTCGACACGGGCAAGGTCCACGTGGTCACCGACTTCTCCAAGGTCGACCCCAACACGCAGTTCACGGCCCTGGTCGCCACCCCGACCTACCTGCAGCAGCACGGGGCCGTCGTCCGTGCCTTCCTCCGCGCCTACTTCCGCGCCATCGACTACTTGAAGAAGCACCGTGACTACGGGATCAAGGCGACTGCGACCGCGCTCCACGTGGACACGGCCCTGGCGACGCGGCTGTACGACTTCCTGGCCCACGACATGAGCACAGATGGGAGGATGAACCTCACAGGAGTGAAGACGTACGCGCAGTACCTTCCGGTGCTGGGGATCGCGGACAACGTCCCCAGTCTCGACCGGTACTACACGAGCAAGTTCATCCCGGTCAAGATCGGCTGAACCGAGATGCGGATTCGCCCGGCATCGCTGGCTGAGGCGTACGTCGAGGTTGGCCCCGTCCGGCGGGCGCCCTGGTGGTCGCCCGCCGGCGGCCGGGCTCGCCTGCGCGGCGCCCTGCGCGGCCGGCGCCTCCGTGTCTTCCTCCTTCGCTGGGCGACGGTCCTGGCCCTGATCGGGGTGTACGAGGCGATCACGCGCCTCTTCTTCGCCGGCAGCCTGTTCCTGCCCCCGGCCAGTGAGATCTTCACCCGGGGCATGGGCGTGTTCGTCGAAGAGGGGGTCCCCGAGGCGCTGCAAACGACCGCCGTCGAGTACGGCATCGCCTTCGCAGTGGCGACGCTGATCGGCCTGAGTTGCGGGGCCGCGCTGGGAGCCATTCCCGGGGCACGAGGCGTCGGGCGCGACCTGCTCCAGGTGCTGATGGCGCTCCCTCAGATCGCCATCTACCCGATCATCATCCTCTTCTTCGGGATCGGGCCCGGCGCCAAGATCGTGTTCGGCGTGACACACGGCGTCTTCCCCATCATGTTGAGCACCATGAGCGGGGTGGGGGAGGTCGAGGAGACGTTGCCCCGGGCGATACGGGCCATGGGCGGGGGATGGGTGGCGGTGACGTGGCGGGCGGTGCTCCCTTCGGCCCTCCCCTCCGTGCTGACCGGGTTGCGGGTGGGGGCGAAGACGTGCCTGCTCGGCGTCCTGCTGGCCGAGCTGCTGAGCTCGGTCAACGGTACCGGCGCGCTGGTGATGATGTACTCGGCCAACGGCCGGATCCCGCAGCTGTACGCGCTCACCCTGGGCATCTGTGTGGGCGCGTTCGCGGTGAACACACTGATGACGGTGGTGGAGCGGCGCCTGACCCGGTGGCGGGGCTGACCCCGGGAGCGGTCGTGGCCCGTTCCGGCTCGGAGTCCGAGGTCGGCCCGGGCTGACCGGGGCCGGCCACGGGATCGGGAGGGACGCCGGGGTGAGCCGGCACTTCCGTTTCGACGTCGTGTCCCTGCCTGCGTTCGGTGGCGGCCGTGCACGGCCATCGGACGGAGGGGAGGGCCGGGGCGGTAACGCCGCCGTCCCGCTCGGGGGCTGAACGTCACGCGGGGCGGCCCGATGCCCATCTCTAGAAGAGGGCCTCGACGAGGTCGAGCGCGGGCAGGCGCTCCGGCCTCGGCGGCTGGTCTGGACCCGGAGGTGAGGCGATGAGGTTGCTGAAGGTGGTGAGGGCGAGGGGGAGGCGGACGTGCGCCGCACCGGCCCTCTCCCATGCGCCGGGCCGCGGACTCGCCGGAGGACGGGCGGGGGAGGGCCGGCCGTGATCGGCCAGATGGTGCTGGCGGGGTGCCTGGTCGCCGCGGGCATCGGCTGGGGGGTTCGTCGCTGGGTCCACCGGGCCCCGGTTCCGCCCACGGCGCTCCGGTGCCTGCAGTGCCCGGTCCTCGCCCGCCGCGTCCGGTGGATGTGGGTGAGCCTGATGGCGAGCTGGCTCTTCGCGGTGGGGCTGATGGTGGCGGAGTACCGGTTGCTGCGGGGACGGTAGCGGGGCCGCCCGGGACCGGGGCGCGGCCGGGCGGTGTCGCCCCGGCACCGGCTCCGTGAACGGCGCTGCTCCGGCACCGGCTCCGTGGAACGGAACCGGGAAGGGGCGGCGCCGCGCCCGCGGCCTCAGCGGCCGACGGCGTAGCCCTGCATCCCCCTGGGGTTGGCCGCCGCCCGCAGCAGGCCGCGGGCGGGGTCGCGGGCCACGGCCGAGATGCGTCCCAGCGACCACGCCCCGGACAGGGTCACCTCGTGGCCCCGGCGCCGCAGCTCGGACACGACCTCGGGGGGCAGCCTGTCCTCCACCACCAGCGAGCTCGGCACCGACTCGTGTGGGGAGAAGGAACGGGGAAAGGCGTTGGTGTGCCACATGGGCGCGTCGATCGCCTCCTGGAGGTTCATCTCCGAGTTGACGAGCGTGACGAAGAAGTTCAGCGACCACTGGTCCTGCTGATCGGCGCCCGGGGTGCCGAAGGCCAGCCAGGGCTCCCCATCGCGGTAGGCGAGAGAGGGGCTGAGGGTGGTGCGGGGGCGCTTACGGGGGGCGAGGGCGTTGGGATGTCCGGGATGGAGGTTGAAGATCTGGGCGCGCGTGCCCAGGCACCAGCCCAGGTCGGGGATGGCGGGGGAGCTCTGCAGCCAGCCCCCGGAGGGGGTGCAGGCGACCAGGTTGCCCCAGCGGTCGGCGACGTCCACGTGGCAGGTGTCGCCCCTCGGGCCCAGGGTGGGATCCCCCGTCCCGGCGGGGCCGCCGGCGCTCGTCGCCCCGAAGGGCCAGGGTACGAGCGGCTCGCGGCCGGCGACCCGGCCCGGCCGCAGCTCGGGTGACGCCGTCGCCCCGACCAGGCGCCGGCGGCCGGCCGCATAGTCGGGGTCGAGGAGGGCTTCCAGGGGGACCTCCTCGACGTCCCCGTAGTACGCCTCCCGGTCCGCGAAGGCGAGCTTGGCCGCCTCCACCACGGTGTGGATGAAGTCGGCCGAGCGGACGCCCATCGCCCGCAGGTCGAATCCCTCGAGCAAGGCCAGCTGCTGCAGGAACACCGGGCCCTGGCTCCAGGGACCCGCCTTGAACACCCGGTAACGGCCGTAGTCCCGGCTGGCGGGAGCCTCGAGGGTGGCCTGCCAGGTGGCCAGGTCCTGGGCCGTGATCAGCCCGTGGTGGCGCCGTCCGGTCGCGTCCATGCGCTCCGTGGCCCGGGCGAAGCGGTCGATCGCCTCGGCCACGAACCCCTCGTACCAGGCCCGGCGCGCCGCCTCGATCTCCGCCTCGCGCCCCCCGCCGGCGGCCTCCGCCTCTTTCAGCAGCCGGGCGTAGGTTCCGGCCAGGGCCCGGTTGCGGAACCTGCTCCCCGGCGCCGGCACCCCCTGCTCGAGCCAGATGGCGGCGGACTCGGGCCATTCCGTCCGGAAGAGGTGCTCCACGCTCGCGATCGCCGCGCAGACGCCGGGCACCAGCGGGAAGCCGCCGCCGGCGTACTCGATGGCGGGCTCGAGCACGTCGCGCAGTCGCATCGTCCCGAACTCCCGGAGGAGCAGTAGCCAGGCTCCGAAGGCGCCGGGCACGCAGGCCGCGAGCAGGCCGGTGCCGGGCACCATGTCCAGGCCGAGCTGGCGGAAGCGCTCGATGGTGGCGGCCTCGGGCGCGCTCCCCTGGCCGCAGACCACCTGTACCGCGTCTCGCTCGGCGCTGTAGAGGACCACGGGCAGGTCGCCGCCGGGGCCGTTCAGGTGCGGCTCGACGACCTGGAGCACGAAGCCGGCGCAGACGGCGGCGTCGAAGGCGTTTCCGCCTCGCTCCAGCGCCGACATCCCGGCTGCGCTGGCGAGCCAGTGGGTGGAGGCCACCATGCCGAAGGTGCCCAGCAGCTCGGGCCTGGTCGTGAAGGCGGGGGACGCGTTCATGCTCACGATCATGCCCGGCCGGCCCACCGGGGTGGCCCGGCGGGGGGCCACGATGGGGCCCCGGGCGTGGCGGGAAGGGAGGGATTCGAACCCTCGAGGGAGCTCAACACCCCCTACCCGCTTAGCAGGCGGGCGCTTTCGACCGCTCAGCCACCTCCCCGCGACCGGGCGCGGGAACCCGTGCCGTCGAGAGGGTACCAAACCCCGGCGCGATCGAAGAAACTCTACATTCCTGTGACGTGCTACCGTGCAGGCGATCCTGGAGCCCGGCGTGTCGGGGACGTGGCAGAGTGGGGAAGGAGCGAGCCGTGTCGGCGACGGTGGTGAGGGGCAGAAAGCTGGAGGGCGGGCCGCCCGGCGACGACGACCTCCGACGGCGTCTGGGCGGCCGGGACGGGGGCTGCTAGGTGCGCGCTCCCGGTGCTCCCGGGGTGTCGCCGGGATGGGGCCCGGGGCGCAAGCAGGGCTTCGGCGCCGCCCCCGGTCCCGCCAGCCGGGTCTGGTTCACGATCGCGCAGGGCAACCTGAGCGAGGTCTTCTATCCCACCCTGGACCGTCCCGTCCTGCACGGGCTTCGCTTCCTCGTCGCCTCGCCCGGCGTGCCCCCGCTCGACGACAGCGTCGACGCCGAGCACTCGGTCCGATGGGTGCAGCCCGGGCTGCCCTGCTTCCGGGTGGAGAGCCGGCACGCCGAGTACTCGCTCGAGGCCGAGTACCTCCCCGACCCGGAGGCCGACGCGCTCCTCGTCTCGGCGCTGTTCCGGCCCGAGCTCCCCGACGTCCGGCTCTACCTGCAGGCCGCGCCCCACGACGTGGCCGACGCCGTGGTCCTGGACCGGGAGCCGCCGATCTTGATCGCGCGTCAGGGACAGACCTGGATCGCGCTCGTGGGTCCGTTCGCCCGCTGCAGCACCGGTTACCTCCAGAGTTCGGACCTGTTCGTGGACCTCCACGACAACGACGGGCTCATGACGGCCGAGTACACCAGCGCCGCCCGCGGTCACGTCGCGCTTGGGGCCGAGCTGGGGTTGTCCGGAGGCGCCTTCCAGCTCGGGCTGGGCTTCGGCGTGAGCCGGGACGCCGCCGAGGAGGCGGCGCACGACGTGGTCGGTCGGGGCGCGAGCGCGGTCAGGGAGGCGCTGGTCCGGGCCTGGCGGGCGAAACCGGTGCCGGATGGCAACGTGCGCCGGGTGGCGGGAGACAACGGCGCGCTCGCGCTCGCCTCCATGGCCGTGCTGCACTGCCTGGAGGACAAACAGCGCCCGGGCGCGTTCGTCTCGGCGCCGGCGGCGGCCTGGGGCGACCCCGCGCAACCGTACACCCTGGTCTGCAACCGGGACCTCTTCCACATCGCCACCGCGTTGTTGGACGCCGGCGACCACGAGACCCCGCGGCGGACCCTGACCTATCTCGAGAGCACCCAGCGCGAGGACGGCTCCTGGCCGGTCAGGTACCGGATCACGGGCGCCTCCCAGGCCGACGGCGTGGCCCTCGACCAGGTCGCCTACCCCATCCTCCTGGCGTGGCGACTCGGGGTGATGGAGGCCCTGGACCACGATCCCTATCCCCGCTTGGTGCGGCGGGCGGCGTCCTACCTCGTGAACTGCGGTCCGGCCACCGACGCCGACCGCTGGCTGGAAGGGGGAGGCTACTCCCCGTCGGCGCTGGCGGCGGCGGTGGCGGCGCTGGTGGTGGCGGCGGAGTTCGCCGACGACGCCCGGGAGACGGCGGCCGCCGAGCACCTGCGGACGGTCGCCGACTACTGGCAGGAGCAGATCGATCGCTGGACCTACGACCAGGCGGCGGGCCGATACGTGCGTCTGGCCCCGGATCGCGAGGCCGGCGTCCGGCCCGAGGACCCGCTGGGCGTGGAGTTCCTGGAGCTGGTCCGCCGCGGTCTGCGTGGGCCGTCCGACCCCCGCATCCTGAACGGCCTGGCCGCCGCCGACGCCGAGCTGCGCGTCTTCCTCCCCGGCGGCGAGGCCTGGCGGCGGTTCTCGGACGACGTCTACGGGGAAACCGATGACGGGGTTCCCCCCTGGCAGGCGACCCGCCCGGGCCGCGGTCGGCCCTGGCCGCTGCTGATCGGGGAGCGGGCCCACCACGCCCTGGCGGCGGGCGAGTCGGCGGTCGAGTACGTCCGCCGCATGGAGGCCTGCGCCGGTCCCGAGCTCCTGCTTCCGGAGCAGGTCTGGGACGCCGGTGACGTCCCCGAGCGCGGCCTCTTCACCGGCCGTGCCACCGGGAGCGTGGCCCCGCTGGGATGGGCCCACGCCGAGTACCTCCGGCTGCTGGCGGCGATCGCCGGATCGCGGCTGCCCGACCTCCTCGAGCCGGTCAGGCGTCGCTATCTCGAAGGACCGGCTCGGCGGCCACCGTTCGTGTGGAGCCACGCCCACCGTATCCGGACCTTCCCCCAGGGCCGCGCGGTTCGGATCCAGCTCCGGCGACGGGCCATCGTCCTCTGGACGCTGGACGGTTGGAACACCTCACAGGTGGTCCAGGCACACGACACCGGCCTGGGCTGCTGGGTGGCGGACCTCCCCACCGAGAAGGTGCCCCCGGATGGGGTGGTCGAGTGGACGGCGAGCTACGCCGACGGACGCTGGGAGGGCAGCGACTACCAGCTTCGGGCCACGGCGGAGCCGATGTCGACGGCCGGGGACGAGCGCCGGTAGGGTCCGGGCCCGCTCACCCGCCTTCCCCGTCCCGCGCCTCCCGGCGCCGAGAGGTCCGGAAAGCCGGGCCGGCCGCCGGGGTCAGTCGTCGTCGCGGAGATCCATCCGCAGCTCTTCGCCCGGGTTCTCGTCGAACTGGCTGTGCAGCTCGCCGCAGTCGGCACAACGGTAGAACTCGCCCACGAACCCCTTCTGCCAGACGGAGTAGGTCAGGACGCCGGGGTCCTCGACCAGGAGCTCCTGCTCCAGCTTCCAGATCACCTGCTCCCAGGTGCCGCGCTCGCCCGAGAGCTGCCCGTCCAGCACGATCAGGCAGTAGGGATGGGGATCGCCCCAGACCACGACGATCTCCCCCAGCCGCTCGTCCTCGTCGTTGACGATCGACCATTGCTCGCCGCTGGGGCCCCGCGTGGCCCGGACCAGACGCAGGCCGGTCCAGAACCGCTCGGCGGCCTCGCGCTGCGCCTTGTCGTGCTCCGCCTGGGCCTCCTGGAAGGCACCCCACATGCGCATGAGGTGGTTGCGAAAGCGATGGTAGATGGGGAGCAGACGGGGCTGGGTCTTGGGCGAGCCCAGGATCTGCTCGAAGGCGTGCTCGAAGGCGGCCTCGACGCGCTCCTGCCGGTCCACGAGCTCCGGGGCCCAGTTCTCGTCCTCGGAGAGCCGCATGGACTCGTTGAGCAACACCTCGAAGTCCAACCAGTCCTCGCCGAACTCGGGCACGAACACGTTCTCGACGATGTCGGCCAGGTGGTGCTCCTCCAGCAGCGCCGGGGTGATGCGCGTGCGGGCCTCGGGCCATCCCTTCCAGCCCATCACGTTGTGGATCCAGTAGTCGAAGACGGTCACCGCGTACTGCAGCGCTGCCGGCGAGCTCCACATCCCCGCCGGCCAGGTCTTTCGCCCCGTCCGCACCCGGTTGTAGAGGGCGATGACCTGCTCATCGTCCATGTATTCCTGTTCCATGGTCTTGGGCCATTGTAGGAACGTGGCGGTGGCGTCTTCGGGGCGGTGCTGGTCACGTCGGCACCCGGCCCAGGAATAGCCGACCACGAAGCGCAAGTAGTATGCACACGTGGCACAGATGGCTTTCACGCCCGACCAGGTCCAGCGCTACGCGCGTCACCTGATCCTTCCCGAGGTGGGCGGCGCCGGGCAGCGCAAGCTCCTGGGCAGCAGCGTGTTGCTCCTGGGCGCGGGTGGGTTGGGCTCGCCCGCGGCCATGTACCTGGCGGCGGCCGGGGTGGGCCGGATCGGCATCGTGGACTTCGACGACGTCGATGCCAGCAACCTCCAGCGCCAGATCCTGCACGGCACCGGTGACCTGGGCCGGCCCAAGGTGGACTCCGCCGAGGACGCCATCCGGTCGCTGAATCCCGACGTCGAGGTCGTCAAGCATCGAATCCACCTGAACTCGGAGAACGCGCTCGACGTCTTCCGTCCCTACGACATCGTCCTGGACGGGACCGACAACTTCCCCACCCGCTACCTCAGCAACGACGCGGCCTACTTCACCGACAAACCTCTCGTCTACGGCGCCATCTATCGTTTCGAGGGACAGCTCGCGCTGTTCGAGCCGGCCAGGGGGACGGGCTGCTACCGATGCCTCTTCCCGACCCCGCCGCCGCCGGGAGCCGTGCCCAGCTGCGCCGAGGCCGGCGTGTTCGGGGTCCTGCCCGGCATCATCGGCTCGCTCATGGCCTTCGAGACGATCAAACACCTCCTGGGCATCGGGGAGCCGCTGATCGGCCGGCTGCTCATCTTCGAGGGCCTGGACATGAGCTTTCGCAGCTTGAACCTGAAACGGAACCCGGCCTGCCCGCTCTGCGGCGATCGGCCCACCGTGACCGGCCTGATCGACTACGAGCAGTTCTGCGGGGTGCCGGCGGCCGAGCCCTCGCAGACCCCGGCGGGGATCGCGGGGCAGTAGCCCGAGTTCCCGGCCGGTCCGGGAGTCGGCTAGGCTGAGCGGCAGGGCCGTGATCATCGACATCGATCGTCATCGTCCGGAGCAACTGGAGAAGGCGCGGGAGCTGATTCGCCAGCTGGGGTCGGTGCTGGTCGCCTTCTCGGGTGGCGTCGATTCCAGCCTCCTCCTCCGGCTGGCGCTGGACGAGCTGGGCGCCGAGCGAGCCGTGGCCGTCCTCGCCGTCTCACCCGCGTACCCCGAGTCCGAGCTGCAGGAGGCGCGGGACCTGGCCCGTTGGCTGGGGGCACGGCTGGTCGAGGTCGAGACCCACGAGGTCGAGCTGGAGGGGTACCGGCGCAACCTGCCCGACCGGTGCTTCCACTGCAAAGAGGAGCTCTTCGGCACCCTGGAGCCGGTGCGGCGGCGCCTGGGCCTGGCCCACCTGGCCTACGGGGCCACGGCCGACGACGCCCGCGACCACCGCCCGGGCCACGGCTCGGCGGTGCGGCGGGGCGTTCGCTTCCCCCTCCTGGAGGCGGGAATGGGCAAGGCCGAGATCAGGTCGGCTGCCCGCCAGCTGGGGCTGCCCAACTGGGACAAGCCCTCCTTCGCCTGCCTCTCCTCCCGGGTCCCGTACGGCACCGAGGTCACCCCTGAGATCCTGCGCCGAATCGAGGCGGCGGAGGCCGCGGTCAGGGCGCTGGGCATCCGGCAGGTCCGCGTCCGCCACCACGGCGAGGTGGCCAGGATCGAGGTCGAGCCGGCGGACATGGGACGGCTGCTCGAGGAGCGAGGTCGCCTGAGCGAAGCCATCCGGCGCGCCGGCTACACCTTCGTGGCCCTCGACCTGGACGGCTACGCGACGGGGAGGCTGAACGCGACCTGGAGGCGGTCCGCCGCCGCTCGATCCGGTCGGGAGGGAGCCGGGGCCGGGCCGGCGTGAGAGCGGAAAGCGGCTCTCCGGCCTCGAGTCACGCGGCGAGAATCGGGAAGAGATGGCCACCGTGGAGTGGGACGAGGCGGCGGGCGGCGTCCGGCTCATCGACCAGACCCGTCTGCCGGCCGAGGAGCGGTACGTGCTCTGTCGCACCGCCGAGGAGGTGGCCCGGGCCATCCGGGACATGGTGGTGCGCGGTGCCCCGGCGATCGGAGCGGCGGCGGCCTACGGCGTGGCGCTGGCGGCGCGCGCGGGCCGTCTGGCCGAGGGGGCGGCCGCCATCCGGGCCTCTCGCCCCACCGCCCGCGACCTGTTCTGGGCCGTGGAGCGGGTGGAGCGGGCGCCGGATCCCCTGGCCGAGGCCCACCGGGTGGCGCGGGAGAACGTCGAGGCCTGCCGCTCGATCGGGCGTCACGGGGCGGCGCTGCTGCCCGCCGGGGCGCGCGTGGTCACGATCTGCAACACGGGCGCCCTCGCCACCGTGGACTACGGCACCGCCCTGGGCGTGATCAGGGCGGCCCACGAGACGGGGAAGGCGCCCTTCGTCTACGTGATGGAGACGCGACCTCGGGCCCAGGGGGCGCGGCTCACCACCTGGGAGCTGCGGCGGCTGGGCATCCCCCACCGGCTGATCGTCGACTCGGCGGTGGGGTTGCTGCTCCAGCGGGGCATGGTCGACGTCGCGGTCAGCGGCGCCGACCGCGTGTGCGCGAACGGGGACGTGGTGAACAAGGTGGGCACCTATCCCCTGGCGGTGCTGTGCCGGGAGCACGGCGTGCCCTTCTACGTGGCCGCTCCCGAGAGCACCTTCGACCGGCGCACGCCCGACGGCGCCGGCGTGACCATCGAGGAGCGGGCGCCGGAGGAGGTGACGGGCTTCGCTCCCCCGGGCACGCCGGCCTGGAATCCCGCCTTCGACGTGACCCCCGCCGCCCTGGTTCGCGCCCTGATCACCGAGCACGGGGTGGTCGAGGGCCGCCCGATCTGATCTTTCCCGCCGGCGACCGGGCCGGTGAGGCGGCGAGGTCACGATCGGACGCCGTCGGGGGCCCGCCGGCCGGACCCGAGCCAGGCCTGGATCACGAGGCGGGCGAGGATCACGAGCCCGAAGGGCAGGCCGGCGCTGGAGGCGAGGCGCTCGAACACCCCGGCCGGGGCATGGCCGTAGGTCGCGCCGAAGGCGGTGATGAAGGCGATGGGGAGGATCGCGAAGAGCACCGTGGGCCACACCCAGCCCCGCCACAGCGGCTCCATGGCGAAGCGCCGGGCGAGGAGGAGGGAGGACAGCAGCGAGACGAAGCCGACGTAGGAGAGGACGACGTGGATCTCGCCGTGCAGGCTGGGGGTGGCAGGGGTGGGCGCGCCCGGCGGGTAGCCCCCGGTGGGATCCTGGGAAAAAAAGCCGAGGAGGATCAGGGCTGCACCCTCGACGCCTCGAAGGACGGGGTAGGCGATCGCCCCGAATCCCGGCCTCAGGGCTCGATGCCACCCGATCGCCGAGCAGCCGATGGTGGTCACACCGAAGAGGACGAAGTTCGCACGCTGCACCCATCCCCCCGGCCCCAGGCTGAGCGAGCTGATGGGCTGCACCCAGGCGTCGTAGCCCGGCCGGGTGGCGCCCTCGATGAGGTACACGGCGGTGAAGAGCAACGTCCCGAGCCCACCGCCGACCAGCAGCAGCAGGGTCAGAAGGTCGAGCGAGGCCCCGTCCAGCCTCGAGGAGGTGGCGGCTCGAGTTCCGGGAGGAGAGGCGTCCATGGTTCACTCCGGGTGTATTCGATCGTAAACTTACGCTCGTAAGCTTACATATGATAGCTGGAGCTGTCAAGGTCGTTCCGAATATGTCCACGGCGAGATGACGGTGGAGGTCAGGAGGCAGCGCAACCCGCGAGGGCAGGGGCAGCGCCTCCGCGACGAGATCATCGAGGCGGCCAGGGACCTGCTGGCCGAGACCGGCGACGTGAAGCACCTCTCGCTGCGTGCCGTCGCGCGCCGGGTCGGCATCGCCGCGCCCTCCGTGTACCCCCATTTCCGGGACCTGGAGGAGCTCGCGGTGGCGGTCACCGACCGCCTCTTCCCCGAGCTGGAGGCGGCGATCGGGGCTGGCGCACGTGGGGTGCGGGACCCGTTCGCCGCGCTCCTGGCCGGCTGTCGAGCCTACTGTCGATATGCCCTGGAGCACCCGGGCCACTACCGGGTCCTGTTCGACGCCGATCTGGGCAGGCGGACCCAGACCGAGGCCGGGCGGCGGGTCTTCCAGCGGCTCACCGACGGCGTCCGGGCCTGTCTCGCGCCGCAGGCGGGCGGGGGAGAGGAGGTGGGAGGGGACGCCGCCGCCTTCGTGGCCGGCCTGATCTGGTCGGCGCTGCACGGGCTGGTCATGTTGCGGATCAGCCGCCCCGGGTTCCCCTGGGCGCCGCTCGACCGGATGGTGGACGAGACGGTCCGGCGGCTGCTCGGCGTCGACGCCGGGTCGGAGGCGACCGCCCGAAGGTGACGCGACCCGGTCGGCGCGACCCCGGTCCCGGGGCGAGGGAAGGGTGGTGTACGCTCGGGCGGCGTCGGGCGAGAGGACAGGATCCTGGAGAAGGGGAGCGATGAGCGTGAAGGCTGAGGTGGGCGTCTTCGGGGGGTCCGGCTTCTACCGGTTCCTCGACCAGGTCGAGTTCGTCACCGTGGACACGCCCTACGGTCCGCCCAGCGACCGTATCGCGCTGGGCGAGGTGGCCGGCGTGGGCATCGCCTTCCTGCCCCGACACGGCGCCCGGCATCAGCTCCCGCCGGGGGCCATCAACTACCGGGCCAACCTCTGGGCCCTGAAGGAGCTGGGCGTGTCCCGGGTGCTGGCCCCGGCGGCGGCGGGGAGCCTCCAGCCCCACGTGCGGCCGGGAGACTTCGTGGTCTGCGACCAGTTCGTCGACCGCACCCGGGGACGGGCCGACAGCTTCTACGCCGAGGGGCCGAGGGTGGCCCACGTCAGCGCCGCCGACCCCTACTGCCCCGCCCTCAGGGAGCTGGCCATCGCCGTCGGTCGCGAGCTCGGGGTGACGGTGCACGAGCGCGGCACGGTGGTGGTGATCCAGGGACCCCGCTTCTCGACCCGGGCCGAGAGCCGCTGGTTCTCGGCCATGGGCTGGGAGGTGGTCAACATGACCCAGTACCCGGAGGTCGTCCTCGCCCGTGAGCTGGAGATGTGCTACGTCAACATCTCCCTGATCACCGACTACGACGTCGGCCTAGAGGGCCATCCCGACCTCCGGCCGGTGTCCGTATCCGAGGTGGAGAAGGTGCTGGCCGCCAACAACGAGCGGGTGCGGCGGCTCATCCTCGCCCTCGTCCCCCGGCTTCCTGCCGATCGCAGCTGCCCCTGCGCCACGGCCATGCACGGAGCGTTCATCGGCGGGTCGTGATCGGAGCCGGCGAAGGATAATCTTCTGAGCCTTGCGCCAGCCCATCCTGTATGCCGAGATCCAGTGGCGTCGCCAGCGCGTCTGGCCGTTCATGTTCATGCTGCTCGGCCTCGTGATGGCGGGGGTGTACACCTACGGCAACCACATGCGCTTCGACCTGGCCCAGTCGGGGGTGTTCCTGCTCTACATCCCCTTCGGTCTCCTGGTGCTCGGCTTCCTGCTGTACTACCGCCGCCGTCACCAGGTCGAGGTGACCGAGCAGGGGGTGAAGATCTCCAGCATCCTCTCCAGCACGGTCATCCCCTACGAACTGATCCGGGGCGTGCGGGTCCAGCCCCTGGAACGGCACTTCCAGGACGACCGCCGGCGCCTGGCCCGGCCGGTCAACCGGGAGCTGTTGCCGAGGCCGGCGCTCTTCCTGCGCCTCCGTGGCCCCGAGGAGCAGGTGCAGCCGATCCGGCGCAAGCTCGGCCGCCAGCTCGCCTCGCCGGACGCGGTCGCCATCCCCGTGCCCGACCCGGACGCCCTCTCCTGGGAGATCAGCTCCCGGCTGCCGGAGCGGGCGGGGGCCAACCTCGGCGGACAGCGACGGCGCCGGCGGGGGCGCTGAGGGTGGGGCCGGCGGGGCCGGGATGGGAGTGAGCTCCCGGGTCGCGGAGCGGCCGCCCGTGGCCGAGGCGGCGGCGCCTGCCGTGGAGCGCGGCGAGGATGGGGGCCGTGGCTTCTCCCTGCTGCGCCGGCTGCGCCTGGAGCGCGCCGACCTGGCGATCATGGGCATCCTGCTGGTGGTGGCGTTCGGGCTGCGCTACTTCAGCCCGATCATGCCCGACCTCTTCGCCGGCAAGCTGTGGCCGGCGGTCGGCGACTGCGTGCACTCGACGCCGGTGGACCAGCGGGGCGATCCGGGAACGCTCTGCGGGCTCGCCTATCCCTACCAGCGCAGCTACGCCGCGCCCGGCCAGGCACCCTCGCCGCCCAACGGTCAGGTGTTCGACGAGATCTACTTCGCCGTCTTCGCCCACGACGACCTGACCGGGGTCGCCTACTTCGACCCCGAGCCGCCGCTGGCCAAGGAGCTGATCGCGGCCGGGGAGTGGCTGGACGGCTGGTGGCGGGCGACCTTCCAGGGGGCCCGGGGGAGCTACGCCGACCTCGGCTTCAACACCTACGGCTGGCGCCTCATGGTCTGTGTCTTCGGCACCCTCTGCGTGCCGCTGATGTACCTGCTGGCGCACCTGCTGTGGCGGAACCGCTGGTTCGCCCTCGCGGCCGCCGTCATGGCCTGCTTCGACGGGTTGTTCTTCGTCGAGTCCCGGATCGCGGTCATCGACATCTTCCCGATCTTCTTCATCCTGCTGGCCTACACCTGCTTCCTGGTCCACCTGGGCAGCCGCGGTGAGCGGGACTCGCTGGCGACGCTGCTGCTGACGGGCGTGGTGCTGGGGCTGGGCATCGCGGCCAAGTGGATCGTCCTCGCCGCCTGGGCCAGCATCCTGATGTTCCTGGTGGTGCGGCCGCTGGTGCGTCACGTCGGGGTCACGGTGGGGCGAGGAGACCGGGCCTGGACCTGGGGAGGGATGGGCCCCGGGCTTCCGGGCGGGGCCCGGCCGGGCCGGTACGTCGCCGTGGCCGCGGTGTCGATGATCGGCCTGCCGGTCGCGATCTACCTGGCCAGCTGGTTCCCCTTCTTCCTGCGCGGGCAGTTCCACGACCTGCACGACCTGCTGGTCTACAACTGGCAGGCGTACGAGTACCAGGCCACCCTCACCGCCACCCATCCCTACGGCTCGGCCTGGTACTCCTGGCCCTTCCTCTACCGGCCGGTGGCCTACTACTACCAGTACCAGGGCCTGGGGATCGACGGGGTGACCGGCCGCTCGCTGGTGGCGGGCATCGTCAACTTGGGCAACCCGGTCATCTGGTGGGCGTCCATCCCCGCCCTCCTGACCATGCCCTATTTCGTGCTCCGGCACCGGAGCTTCCCGGCGGCGGTCATCCTGGTGGGCTACGTCACCCAGTACCTGCCCTGGTCGCGGGTGACCAGGGTGCTCTTCTTGTACCACTACTTCGGGGCGCTGATCTTCGCCATCCTGGCGCTGGCCTTCGTGCTGGCCCGCATGCAACAGGCGGGACCGGTGCGCCTGGACCTCTTCGGGGGCCGCCACGTGATCCCGACCGGGTGGCTGGTGCCGGCCTTCCTCGCCCTGGTGGTGGTCGCTTTCGCCTACTTCTACCCGGTCTGGACCGCGCTGCCCATCTCCGACCAGGCGTACTTGAGCGGCTTCCCCGCGGGCAAGATGTGGCTGCGCACCTGGATCTGATCCGGGGACGCCCCCGGTCGTTGCCGCTCGGCCTCGGTGGCCTGATCGCGGTCGCCGGTGTGGCGGCGCTCGCCGTCTCGGCGGGGGGCGCGGCCGCGGTGCTGGTGGCCTGTCCGGTGGTCGGAGCGGGGCTGACCTACCTCTCCGGCCTGCCGCTCCGGGTCGAGGAGCGCCTCGCCTACGGCACCGTGATCGGCGCCGCGACGGTGGCCACGATCGATCTCCTGCTGGCGCTGGCCGCCGGCCTGGGGGCGGCGACGGTGCTGGCCGGGCTCGGGCTGGCCCTGACCCTCTCCGGGGTGGGGTGGTGGCGCGGCCGCCCCCTCCTGGGCGAGGAGCTGGCCGAGGCCGCCGGGCGCTGGCGCCGGGGCGAGCCCTGGCCCCTGTGGTTGCTGCTGCTCGCCGCCTGGCCGTTCACGTTGCTGGTGCTGGCCGGCGCTTACCGGTTCACCGGTCAGGGCCTGATCGCCGGCAACCCCGGGGTGTACGCGGACTGGGCGGCCCACCTGACCTTCGCCGGCTCCTTCGCCTATGGGCGCAACTTCCCACCCCAATTCCCGATCGATCCCGGTCACCGCCTGGCCTATCCCTTCCTGATCGACCTGCTGGCGGCTGCCCTGGTTCCCCTGGGCACGTCGCTGACCTCCTCGCTGATCCTGACCAGCGGGCTGCTGGGGCTGGCCCTGCCCGCCGTGCTCTACCTGGCCGGGCTCAGGCTCGCGGGCAGCCGGGCGGTGGCCGCGCTGGCCGTGCTGGTGGTGACCCTGAGCGGCGGCCTGGGGTTCGTGCTCTTCTTCCAGGACCTGGCCCGGTCGGGCCCGGCCGTCTTCCAGCATCTGCCCCGGCTCTACACCCAGGAGCCGGCCCTCAACCTGCAGTGGTTGAACCCGGTGCTGGCCTGGATGATCCCGCAGCGCTCCACGCTGTTCGGGTTCAGCCTCGCCCCTCTGGTCATGGCCGTCCTCTGGACGGCGCTGCGGCCGGAGCGGGTGCGCGGCGCCGGGTCCTGGCGGCCATTCGTGTTCGCCGGGGTCGTGACCGGGCTCACGCCCCTCTGTCACCTCCACGCCTACGGCACCATCGTCGCTCTCTCCGCCTTCTGGGCCGCTCTCTCCAGGCGCCGGGAGTGGGTCGCGTTCTTCGTCCCGGCCCTGGCCCTCGGCCTGGGCCCCGTGCTCTGGATGCTGGGGGGCGGGGCCGCCGGCATCCGGGTGCAGCTCTGGTGGATGGCGAACAGCGGCGGCCACCACGACGGGCCGATCTGGTTCTGGTTGAAGAACACCGGGCCGCTGGTGCCGGCCATGGCGGTGGGCTGGCTCTGGCCCGGCCCCGGGCTGGGGACGATCCGCCGTTACCTGGCCCCGATCTGGCTCTGGTTCCTGGCTCCCAACCTCTTCGTCTTCCAGCCCTGGGACTGGGACAACACCAAGTTCTTCGCCTACTGGCTGCTCTTCGGCTCGCTGTTCGTGGGGGGCCTGCTGGCGCGGCTCTTCCAGGGAGGGGTGTGGGCCCAGGCCCTGGCCGCCCTCCTCTCGGTCGCGATGATGCTCGCGGGCGGCCTCGACCTCGCCCGGACCCTCGACCGGAGCGTGAGCTCCTCGGTCTTCACCGATGCCGGTGGCGTGCGCGCCGCCGCCTGGGTGCGCGCCCACACACCGGCGCGGGCGATCTTTCTCGTCGCCCCGGACCACAACCAGCCGATCCCGACCCTGGCCGGCCGCCGGGTGGTGGTGGGCTACGGCGGCTGGCTGTGGACCTACGGCCTCGACGACTGGTGGCGGCGGACGACGGACGCCGAGGAGATGCTGCGCGGCGCGCCGGCCACCCCGCAGCTGGCCCGCCGCTACGGGGTCGACTACGTGGTGATCGGCCCCGAGGAGCTACAGCAGTTCGGCGCCAGCCCCGGCTACTGGGACCGGCACGCGAAGCAGGTGTACGACCGTGACGGCTACCGCATCTACCGCCTCCGCTGAGGCGGTCGGGACCCGGGCCGGCGAGCGCTCGGCGGCCTGGGCCTCCTGGGAGGTGGCGGCGCTGGCCGCCGTGCTGGCGGTGGCGCTCGGGCTCCGGCTGCACGGCCTCACCCAGGCCCCGCTCTTGACCGACAATGCCGACGAGCTGTACTTCGCCTGGTACGGGTTGAACCTCATCCTGCACGGCGACGCCTACACCTGGTCCTACCTGCCCGGCTATCCCTCCACCACCGTCCTGCACGCCTACGGGACGACGTTCCCGCTGGTCCACCACTCCATGGACCACCCGCCCCTCTTCGGGCTGATCATCGGCGGCTGGTGCTGGCTGACCGGCGCCCGGGACATGCTCCAGGTGACGGCTGCCCAGGTGCGTGCCCTCCCGGTGGCGTTCGGCACCCTGAGCGTGCTGCTGGCGCACCTGCTGGGCCGGCGCCTGATGGGGCCCGGGCCGGCCCTCCTCGGCGCCGCCCTCCTGGCCACCGCCCCGGGGGCGGTGCTGGTCGGCCGGCAGGCGGAGCCGGAGTCGCTCCAGGCTCTGCTCCTCCTCGCCGCCCTGCTGCTCACCATGCGGATCCTGGACGGCTCGGCGGGGCCCTGGTCGCTGGCAGGGCTCCTGGCGTGCTGCCTGGCCGCCCCCCTCCTCAAGGTGCCGGGGATCGCCGTGGCCGGGATCTGCGCCCCCATCCTGGCCGCCGGCCGGCGCTGGTGGCCGGCGGCGGCGACGCTCGCCGCGGCGGCGGCAGGGCTGCTGCTCTTCGCCCTCTACGGCTGGCTGGTTGACTGGTCCCTCTTCGTGCGCATCTGGGGCGACCAGGCCGCCACCCGGAGCGGCATGCTCTCGGGCTTCGACTTCATCGCCGCGGCGGCGGGCATCAACCGCTCCCTCCACGACGGCTGGTGGCTGCTGGGCTGGATCGGGCTGGGCGTCCTCGCCGCCCGGGGCGAGCCCCGCCGGGAGCTATTCCTGGTCTGGCCGCCGGTGGCCTACGCCGCCGTCATGCTCGTGCTGGCGGCCGAGGCCCGGGTGGAGAACTACGCCTGGTACCGGCTGATCGTGTATCCGGGCGTCGAGCTGGGGGCGGGCTGGCTGGCCTGGGAGGCCGTCCGTCGTCGCTCCCTCCCCCTGCTCACGCTGCTCCTGGTGCTGGGCGGCGCTGCGTCCACGAACTGGTGGCTGGGGGGCATGGGCCGTAGCTGGGTTCCCAACCCCTTCCTCCTGACCCTGCTGATGGCGGTGGTGCTGGTTCCCTCCGTTCTGGTCGCACGGCCGGCCGGTCCGGGGAGAGGGTCCCGTCCGGTCGGGCGCCGGATGGCCGGGCTGGATTCCGGCGGCGCCGGGCTGCGTCGATGGGCCCTGGGCGCCGGGGTGGCAGCGGTCGGCTTCATGCTGATCGGGAACGTGGTCGAGAGCCTCTGGCTGCCCGCCATCTTCACCCACATGTGAGCGGCGCCGGCGGCCGGGACGGGCTCCAGGCGTGGGCGTGAAGGGTCGCCTGCCGCCCCGACGGCTCACCGCCGGCTCGAGGTGGCGCGCCGGCCCGAGCGGGACGGGGATGCCTCTTCGTCCACCCCCCGTGCGAATGGTGGTCGGCGATCTCCGCTCTGAGAACCGGGCTCCGGCCGGTGCGCACCGTGTCCATTCGCGACCTGCTCCTTCGTCTCCATTGCAGATCGATGGCGTTGGTCTCGTGCAAGACAGGGAGGAGACGACGATGGCAAAGCCGGCTGTGGCGGAGTTCGAGGTCACCGGGAGGGATGGTGCAGCGCTGCGACGCTTCTACCCCGACCTCTTCGACTGGGAGATCCAGGAGGGAGCCAGGGGCACGGGCTTGGGCGTGGTGCAGCACGGGGCGGCCTCTGCAATTCGTCACCGCTCTCGGGCATCCCTCGCATCTGCGAGCGTCGACCGGACGAGGCCCGCCGTCGCATCGAGCAGGAACCGAGGCCAGCGGTCTCGGGCCGACCGCTAGCGGATGATCTCGACCAGCAGGACCCAGGCGTTGTAGATCGCGGCGCCGAAGCTCGAGATCACGGCCGGCACCGTCAGGTACGGTCCTCCACCCGTGCCCAGGATCAGGGTCAGGCCGGCCAGCGCAAACGGCACCACGGCGGCTTGGCCCAGCACCACGTGCGCCATGAGGTGGACACGGAAGCGCCGGTCGAGCCTGCGCCACTGAGCGACGTTCAGCACCCCAGGCCGATCGCCTCGCCGAAGGCAGCGGCCAGCAGCTCGATGGCCAGCGCGAGCACCGGCTGGGGGACCAGGACGAGCGTCGACATCACCAGCACACCGAACAGGAGTCCGATCGCCTCCAGCCCCCGCTCGGGGATGCCCTGGAGGGCGACGATCTCGTCCAGGTTGATCGAGATGCCGATGAACACCAGGCCAGCCAGCGCCGCCGAGACGCCGACCGTGCCCACGAAGAGGTCCGACCACGTGCTGGCCTGGGATGCCGCCATCAGCTCGTCATCGGACGTGACAGTACGGCGCCGGGCGCGGAACGAGGCTCGCAGGGCGCAGAGCGTGCCCTGAGCGGCTCTGCCCCGGGTGTCCCCAGGCCCCCGGCAGGATGATGGCGGCGCCCCTGGTTTCAATCCCCTACTTTGCGGGGCGGCCTTTGCAACTGGCGGTCACCCAGCTCGGTGGTGTGACCCTTCGCGGGTTTCAATCCCCTACTTCGCGGGGCGGCCTTTGCAACACGGCGCCGAGGTCATCGTTCACGCTGGCCCCGGGTAGTTTCAATCCCCTACTTCGCGGGGCGGCCTTTGCAACCTGACGAGGCCGCCCAGATTAGGGCCTGGCCTCGCACCGTTTCAATCCCCTACTTCGCGGGGCGGCCTTTGCAACTTCGGAAGCTCTGCTCCGCCGGTTCCGGCGGGTGGAGCTGTTTCAATCCCCTACTTCGCGGGGCGGCCTTTGCAACCGGAATCTTCCGGAGGCCTCCGGAGCGCTCCGGAACTTTCGTTTCAATCCCCTACTTCGCGGGGCGGCCTTTGCAACATACCGTTCCTGTCGCAAATGCGACCGAGACAGGCATAGTTTCAATCCCCTACTTCGCGGGGCGGCCTCTGCAACCCGTTTCCGGCCTGGCGTATACCCGGAACGATCGGGAAATGTTTCAATCCCCTACTTCGCGGGGCGGCCTCTGCAACATCTCGGCCGCCTGCGAGGGCCGGGCGGTCGAGACCTGTTTCAATCCCCTACTTCGCGGGGCGGCCTCTGCAACCCGGTAGACGGCGTCGTGGCCCTCCGGGAAGCGTGAAGTTTCAATCCCCTACTTCGCGGGGCGGCCTCTGCAACCGCCATTTTGAACTCAGCCGGCCCTTCCTGGCAAGCCCCCATGAAGCCCTTCGTCGTCGTTTCGTCGTCGGGCTCGAATTGGGCGGGGGGTGGTCAACCCCCCCTCCTGGAGGGGGGTTTTGAGGTTGACCACCCTGTCGGCGCGCTCGACTCAGGGAAGGTGACAGCGATGATGCGGATGAGGGCGACCGTCTCGCACACCGAAGCGGTGATCATGGCAGCGCGGCGATGGGTGGTTTGGTGCCGGACGGTGATCGATTGGCGGCTCCGCGAACTCGGGCCGGCGATGTGAAGACGGCCTGGAGGTTGACCACCCTCCTTGCGCGGTGATGAGCTGTCTTCTGATATCAACGCAGTAATGATCTCTCCTTTCCAGAGGCAGGTCAGACGCAGATCTTGCGGTAACCGCAGTCCCGGCAGGGGGAGGTCGGCTTCCGGGTTCCGGCCCATGTCCAGCTCACGGTCGGTCGCGCCGGTCGCACTTGGGCAATGGCCGTCGGGGCGGCCGCGTGACGGCCCGTCCATCCGGCCGGCGTCCGCCGGGCCAGGCTGAGCCGGTTGCCGGGATCGTTGCGGAAGACGGCCGCGATGCCATAGGGCCGCTCGGCCAGCTCCGGGGGAAGATCACGCCCCGGGCCCGGTGCAGTGCTGAGCGCGGACGGGGACGGGACCATCGCCTCGCACCTCGTCACACGGGGCCGACGATGGGGAGGGTGCGTCGACGGGGACCGTGCGGTCGGTGACGGGAGCCAGGGGGACGGCCCTCAGCTGGATGCGATGGTCGAGGGCGTAGGTCAGGTCGGCGAGGGTCCGGAGGATCATGTTCCGGCTGCCGTTGAGGAGCTGGCCGACGAACTCCCGGGTGCGGCCGATGCGGCTGGCCAGCTCCCTCCGGGAGATGCCCTGACGCTGCATGAGTTCGCAGATCAGCTCGGTCGCCTCCAGGATGAGGGATTCCTGGTTGAGCAGGCGCCGGTACCGATCGTTCTGCCGGTCTGCCATGGTCGGAGCCCCTATCGCTGCGGGGGTCGAGGCCGATCCTCTGGATCGAGGGGGTGGACGTGACTCGCCCCCAGGTAAGCGGCGCGGATCTTCGCGGCACGCTGGAACTCGGCGCGTGGCATCTTCTGGCTCTCCTTCTTGTAACCGTGGGTGATCACCACCTCTCGTCCGTGAAAAGAGCGGGAAAGCGGCGCTTCCCAGGCTTGAAGCCGTGGATGCCATCACCCTCGTGGCGAAAATGCCGCTCGTCGACGATCCGCCCCGCCCGCTCAGCCGGCGCGTTCCTCGATGCCCAGCCGCCGGGCCAGGCGCCGCAGCTCGCGGTCGCTGCGGTCGAGCCGGTAGAGGATCTGGAGCAGGACCTCGTCCTGGGCCTCGAGATGCCCCATGAGCGCCCGGGTCTCCTCCTCCGCCTTGACCTGCTCCTCGTACTCCTGCTGGGCGCGCAGCCGGTCCCGGAGCGCGAGGCGGTTCAGGGCCATCAGGAGGAGCGAGACCCAGAGCATGACCTCGAAGGTGAGGGCCAGGTTGAGGAGGAGGAAGGGATAGGGGTCCCAGTGCCGGGTCTGGGCCAGGAGGTTGGCGGCCAGCCAGCAGGCGATCAGCGCCATCTGGACGACCACGAAGGTCCAGCTCCCCACCAGGCGCCCGAGATCCTCCGCGATCCGCTGGGGCATCGTCAGGCGACGGTCGGCCTCGCGATTGAGGTCCCGCACGGGAGGGTGCTCGTGCTGGTGCTTGACCAGAGAGCGGGCGATGTCCTCGGTCTCGCGTGCTACTGCCATGTCGGTCGTGGACTTCTTTGGATGGGGGGGCCGGACGGCCCACCGAAAGTGAAGTATGCGGAAGTATGCGACCCGGGGGTGGCGAGGGCGACCCGGTCTGTCCCGGCCATCCCCGTGGCGGCGGTGACCCCCTCCACCAGCAGCGACCATACCCCATCGTGGCGCCGTCCGTTCTCCGAACGACGGGCGGGGAGCGCCCATTCGTCCGCAGGCCCCACCGCCCTCGGCCGCCGCGGCCGGTGGTGCCACCCCCGCCCGGGACGGTCGGGACGGCGCCGGCGGCGTTCTCGGGGGCTGTGCCCAGGAGAGGGCTCGCCCGCTATCGAACAAACGTTCTATCATGGCTCGGTCGATGTGCGCAGCCGGAGAGCCGGGAGTGGGTGGCGGACGGGGCGGCCCGGCCGAGGGGCGGCGTCGAGGCGGGCGGGGCAGGAACCACGGCGCCTTCGCCCATCCCCTGGGCGATCGGGCGCTCGATCCCGCGCCGGACGGCCGGTCGTGCCCGGGAGGGGCTTGCATTTTTCGTCAGAAGGGGTAACGCTCGACGAAGCTTGACGAGGTCGACTTGACGACATCGATGGGAAGCGAGCCGGTGGTGGAGGGGCCCGGCTCCGGCGGCGTGGACGACGTCGGAGGCCTGGCTCGGATGAAGAACCTGGGGCCGGTCTCGGCGGCCCGTCTCAGGTCGGTGGGCATCGAGACCCCGGAGGGCCTGAGGCAGGTGGGCTCGGTCGAGGCCTACGTCCGGCTGAAGCGAGCCTACCCCTTCGAGACCTCCCTGGTCACGCTCTATGCCCTGGAGGGCGCGCTGACCGATACCCCCTGGTACGCCCTGCCCGAGCGGACCAAGGCCGAGCTGCGGATCCGGGCCACGCGCCGGCTCTGAGCGCGCCGGGCGGTGGACCGTGCCGGGGAGGTGGTCTCGTCCGGCGGCAGGTGGAGGAGAGCGCGGTGGAACAATTGGCGTATGGCCAGGATCGTGATCGTCGGCGGGGGGGTCATCGGCTGCGCGGTCGCCGAGCGGCTGAGCCGTGACCGCCGCCACCAGGTGCTCCTGCTGGAGCGGGACACCCTGGGCGCCCACGCCTCCGGCGCGGCCGCCGGCCTGCTGGCCCCCTACAGCGAGATCGGCTCGGTGGAGTTCGAGCTCGCGAGCCGGAGCCTGGCCGCCTTCCCCGAGCTGGTGGAGAGGATCGAACGCTCCGGCATCTCGGTGGAATACCGGGCGCAGGAGACGATCACGCCCGCGCTCACCGCGGAGGAGGAGCAGCGCCTCCAGCGCGGCCCGGGCCGCTGGCTCGACGCCGGAACAGCGCTGGCCGAGGAGCCCGCGCTCAGCCCGACCGTCCGGGGCGCTTCGCTGGTCATGGAAGCGCAGGTCGCACCCCTCCGCCTGGTGCGGGCGCTGGCCTGGACGGCCGTCGCCCAGGGAGCGGAGATCCGTGAGGGCACGCCGGTGGGCTGGATGACGGTGCGGGCCGGCTGCGTGCAGGCCGTTCAGATCGGCGAGGGCCAGGTGAAGGCGGACGTGGTCGTCCTCGCCGCCGGGCCCTGGAGTCCCTCCCTGGCCTCGCCCCTGGGGGTTCCCCTTGACGTCCGCCCCATTCGAGGTCAGCTCGTGACCCTGCGCCCATCCCGGCCGGTGCTGCGGCGGATGCTGACCTGGCGGGGCTCCTACCTGGTGCCCAAGCCGGACGGCACCGTGGTGGCGGGCAGCACGGAGGAGGAGGTGGGGTTCGACCCCCGGCCCACGGCGGAGGGCGTCGCCGGCCTCCTGCAGTTCGCGGCCCGTGCCGTGCCCGCTCTGGGGGCGGCCGGCGTCGAGCGGGTCTGGGCCGCCCTGCGACCGGCGACGCCGGACCTGCGACCGGTGATCGGGCCCGCGCCCGGGCTGCCCAACCTCCTCCTGGCCACCGGCCACAACCGCAACGGCGTTCTGCTGGCGCCGGTCACCGCCGAGCTGATCTCGGAACGCCTACCATGAGCCCGTGGTGAGCGTGAGGACGAGGCCGGTCGGCTCGGGCTGGGAGTGCACGGTGGAGGTCGAGGAGGAAGCGGCGAGGAGCCGGCACACGGTGAGGGTCGAGCCCGACGACCTGGAGCGCTGGGGCCGCCCCGGGGAGACGGCCGAGGAGCTGGTGAGGCGCGCCTTCGAGTTCCTGCTCGCGCGTGAGCCCGCCAGCCGGATCCTGCGCGGCTTCGCCGTGGCCGATATCGAGCGTTACTTCCCCGACTTCGACCAGGAGATCAGACGCCCATGAAGTGCCCGGTTCCCTGCTTCGAGTGCAACACCTTCACGATGGAGCTGGACCTGACCAAGGATCACCAGCACATCGCCTGTGAGCGCTGCGAGCGCGTCTGGTGCGCGGTCTGCCTGGGACGCGTCGAGATCAAGATCTCCGAGGAGTGGCTCAGGCGCCAGCGGGTGGCGCACCTGAACTGACGACGGCCCCTCGGCGTTCCCGCGAACCCGCCGCGCTGCGGCCGTTCGGCCGCGCCGGCGACGGTTCCGGGCGGTCGGTGGCCGGGCGTGGGACCGCCTCCGGGCCGCCGGTGACCGACCCCACGTCCGGGGCGCTGCCGCCGGTCCCCGGCCTCGGTCCCGGGACCCGGTGACCGTGCGCTGCGTGCAGGGGCGGGCGGTGCTCGGGCTGGATCGGGCGGCGGTGCTGCGGCTGGTGGAGCCCTACCGGGAGGTGGTGATCGACGTGGGCACGGGCGATGGCCTCTTCGCCTACACCCATGCCGCCGCCCACCCGGAGCGGTTCGTGATCGGGCTCGACGCCACCCGGGAGAACCTCCGCGAGCTTTCCCACCGGGCCGCCCGGAGGCCGGCTCGAGGGGGGCTCGCCAACGTCCTGTTCGTCTGGGCATCGGTTCGCCGGCCGCCCCCGGAGCTGGAGGATCTGGGGCACGAGCTCTTCGTCATCCTGCCCTGGGGCGATCTGCTCACCGGGCTGCTGGAGGCGGAGCCGGAGGTGCTGGACGGCATCGCCGGCATGGCCCGCGACGGCGCCCTGCTCACCGTGGTCTGCAACGCCCAGGTGTGGGAGGAGCCGGTGCCGAAAGAGCTCCGGGGTTTCACGCCCCTGACCGTCGAGCGGGTCCGCGACGACCTCGCCGGCCGCTACGCCCGGCACGGGCTGCGCCTGATGTCGGCGTCGCTCCTCTCCGAGGAGGAGATCGCGAGCTTGAGGAGCACCTGGGCCCGCCGCCTCGCCCACGGCCGCGTGCCCAGGTTCGTCCAGGCGCGGTGGCGGGTGGTGCGGCCCCCGTCCACCGACCGGGCGGGAACGGGGTCGTGACCTCCGCGCTGGAGGAGTCCACCGTCGCCTTCTCCTGCCGGGGACATCCCGCCATTCGCGGCACCCACGCCAAGACCCTGGAGCTGACCCGGGAGCGGGACATCTCCCCCCGCGCCACCTGTGTGGTGGGCGTGGCGGCGGAGGTCGAGCCGGAGGAGCTGGCCGGCTTCGTGGGGCCGGTCTCGATCACCCTGCGCGCCGGTCCCCACCAGGAGACCGTGCGCGCCACCGCGGAGCCGGCCTTCCGGCTGGACCGGACCATCGTGCTCAGGCGCAGCCGCCACCGTTCCCCCGACACCTTCGCGACCGGGGCCGACCGCGGGGCGGGCGACCTCGACCGGGAGTTGATCCGGGCGCTCCGGCATCCCGACGCCCGCCTGCTGGTGGTCGTGCGCGGGCGGCGGTCCGCGCCGGCGGCGCGGGGCGCGCGGCTGACCGTCCTCGCCGTCGGGTCCGAAGGGCCGGGCGCCGCCTCCGAGGTCCTGGAGTCCGCCCACCTGATCGTCGCCGAGCAAGGCGCCGGAGGTGCCCTACGCGCCCCGGTCCAGAGGCCGGTGACCGGCGCCGCCGGCCTCGAACGCGCCCTGCGCGCCCTCGAGGCCGGGCAGCGGGTGGCGGTGGTGACGTCCGGGCTGGCCCGGGGTCTGCGGGTGGCCTCCCGGCTGACGGCCGCGGCCGTCGCCTCGGCGGTGCCGGTGGACTTCGTCGGGATCCCGGACGAGATCCGTGCCCTTCTGGTCTCCGGGCTGGTGGGCGAGCGGCCGATCACGATCGGCCGGCTCACGGGAGGCGGCCTCATGCCCGGGCCAGGGGTGTGGTGGGTGCCGGGGCGGGCCCTGGGGCGCCTGCTGGCCGGGGGCGGCCGGAGCCAGGTGTGCGTGCTCCTCGATCCCCGGCGTCCGGTCGAGACCGCGATCCACGGCGACACCGGGGACGTGCTCCGGAGGCTCCAGGGGCTCGGGCCGCCGTCCGGCGAGGTGCTCCTGGTCGTCGGGCCCCCGGCCGCGCCCGGCGAGTGGCCGCCGGAGGTGGAGGCGCTGCTCGCCGGCCTGCTGCGTCGAGGCCTCCCAGCGCGGCTCCTGGCCCGTGCCCTGGCCGACCTGCCGGGCTTCGATCGCCGCCGCGCCTATGCGGCGATGCTGGAACTCCAGCGCACGCTCGGGAGAACGGCCGGCGATCGTGCCGGAGAGGGAGGGCCGGCCCCTACGAGCCCGAGCTGAAGATCAGCATCACCTGACCCTGGGCGAGGTGGTGGGTCTGGGCCGCGTTCGCGGCCTCGAGCACGCTCCAGGGATAGGCGTAGTTCTGGCCCTGCATGAAGCCGGCGTCGTTGGTGTAGAGCAGGTTGCGAGCAGCGTCGTAGCCGGTGACGACGATCACGTGGTAGACGTTGGCACGCCCGTAGTAGGGCGCGATCGGCGCCCCACCCGCCAGGCCGTGGGTCATCACCGGGATGATCACCGGCCGCCCCTCGGCCAGGTTGCGTTCGATGGTCGTGAGGTCGAGCGGGACCACGCTCGGCTGCAGCCCGAACATGTGCTGTCCCACCTGGGCCACGTCCGCCACCGGCAGGTCCAACACCCCGGGGAACATCCGCCGCTCCGCGTCCACGATCGCCGCCATGCCCGCGTTCGCCTCCGCCGGCGGGATGGTGCTGCGCCGGTCTCCCCGGAAGTAGTCGCTGACCATGAGCAGCGCCGCCGCCTCGCAGTACTCCTGGTGGGGATCGTTGGCGCCCCACTGGTCGTACGGGGACTGGGAGGTGTAGGGGACCTTGACGAAGACCGAGGGCGGCAACGGGGTGGGGGACGGGATCGGGGTCGAGGCCGGGGTGGCCGCGGGGGTCGGGGCCGCGATCACCACCGCGGTCCTCGGTGCCGGCCGGGGCCGGAGCTCCTGCTGGTGGCGCCAGTATCGGTAGCCGAGGCCCGCCGCCCCCACCACGGCCACCAGGACGATCGCGGCCAGGGCAGCGAGGAGGGGTCTCCGGCCGGACATCTGGCATACGATACCTCGCGATGTGACCGACCAGGCAACCCGGCTGGGCTCACGGGCGGTGCTCAACACCACCCTGGTGCTGATCGCACGGGTGATCTCGCGCCTGGTCGCGCTGGTGATGGTGGTGGTCCTCGCCAACCACCTGGGGCCGGGCGACTACGGCCGCTACACCACCCTGGTCGCCTACAGCGCCCTGGTGAGCGTGGTCGCCGACCTCGGCGTGAGCCCTCTCTACACCCGCGAGGCCGCCCGTGACCCGGCCCGTCTGCCCGTGTACCTGTGCACGCTCCTGGGCGGCAAAGCGATGCTGGGCGCCGCCGCCTGCGCCATCTTCGCGGCGGCGCTGGTCCTGATCGGCCTCGGCGGCCTGGTCGTTCCCGGGGCCGTGCTGCTCCTCGCGACCACCTACGCCACGCTCCTGCGCAACACCTTCTATGCCCTCGGCCGCCTCGAGTTCGAGGCGGTGGCGATCCTGTGCGAGATCGCGATCCAGGCCGGCCTGATCTTCTACGGGGCGCGGCGGGGAGCGGGTGTGGCCTTCTTCGTCTGGGCCTACGCGGCCTCTTACGGCTTCACCTGTCTCTACGTGCCGCTGGCGGTGGTCGCCTTCCGCCTGGCCCGGCTCCGGCCCGCCCTGGACCTCCGCCTGCTCTGGGCATGGTTGCGGCTGGCCTTTCCTTTCGCCCTGGCGGCCTTCCTCACCAACCTCTACTTCAAGGCCGACGTGCCCATCCTCCAGCACTTCCGACCCTACCGCGAGGTGGGCTGGTACCAGTTCGCCTACAAGCCGTTCGAGGCGCTGCAGTTCGTTCCCCTGGCCATCCAGGCCGTCGTCTACCCGCTGCTGGCCGTCCACTTCCGGGAACGGAGCCCGAAGCTGGGCGTCGCCTACGCCCGCTCCTTCAAGGTCCTGGTGGTGCTGGGCTGGCCGCTGACCGTCGGCACCTTCGTGCTGGTGCACCCCATCGGCCGGCTGTTCCGCCTCTTCCCGGAGTCGGAGCCCTCGCTGCGCATCCTGGCCTGGGGGATCGTGTTCCTGTTCGCGAACTCGGCCTTCACGGCCATGCTCTCGGCCATGGACCGACAGGGCCGCTTCGCCTGGGCCACCGCCATCGCCGTCGCCGTCAACGTGGGATTGAACCTGATCCTGATCCCCCGATACGGGTACCTGGCGGCGAGCGCGGTCACGGTGGTGACCGAGGCCGCCTTCTCCGTGGCCGCCTGGCGGTTCGTGGCCGACCGGGAGCGGCTGCCCTGGCTGCGGGTGAGCTGGCGCACCCTCCTCGCCGGGGGCCTGATGGGCGCGGTGCTGCTGCCCCTGGCCGGCCATTCGCTGGTGGTGACGGTGCCGGTGGGGCTGGTGGCCTACGGCCTTGCCCTGTGGGCCCTGCGGGCCGTCGATCGCGACGAGCTGGACCTCCTGTTGCGCGGCCTGCGGCCACGGCCGGCCTCGTGAACGTGGCTCGGGGGCTCGTGCCCGTGGGCGGGCGCCGGGGCGGTGCGCCGCCCGCCCCCCTCCGCCGGCGTGCCCGGGGCGCCCGGGGATCCGTACCCTTGGAGCCGGTGGATCGTGGCTCGTGTGGCGCCGATGGCCGGCGGTCGGCCGGGAGCGCGGTGGGCTGGCGGTGGCCCGGCTGAGCGCCGATGACCGGGCCTGGCTGGCCACCTTCGAGGCGATCGCGGACGGCGTGCGCCGGGCCGTCGCCCCTCTGATGGGGACGGAGGAAGGGCGAGACGAGCTGGGCGTCGGCGCCGGGGGTGACCGGACGGTCAGGCTCGACCGGCTGGCCGAGGTGGCCGCCATGGCCGAGCTGGAGCGGCTGGCCGATTGCGGCCGGCGCTTCTCGGTGCTCTCCGAAGAGGCCGGGGCGATCGACTTCGGCGCCGACTACCCCCGGGTGCTGCTCGACCCGGTGGACGGCAGCCTGAACGCCAAGCAGGGGGTACCGGTGGCGGCGGTCACCTGTGGCCTGGCCGACGGGCCCCGTCTCTCCGACCTCCGGCTGGGGTTCGTGGCCGACCTGGCGACGGGCGAGCGCTGGCACGCCCGGCGGGGCGAAGGCGCGTTCCGCGACGGGCGGCCGCTCCGCCCCTTGCCGCCCATCCGGCTCGGGTACGTCCAGGTGCTGGGCGTGGAGGCGTCGCCCCGCCGGCTGGCCCAGGTCCTGCCCCTGATCGAGCGTTGCGGCAAGGTCCGCATGCTGGGGTCGATCGCCCTGGCGCTGGCCTACACGGCGGCGGGGGGAATCGAGGTCCTGTGCGGGCCGCGGGCGGGTCGGCTCTTCGACGCCGCCGCCGGCCTGCTCATGATCGGCGAGGTGGGGGGGATCGTGACCAGTCTGGACGGCTCCCCGATCGACGACCTCGGGCTCGGGCTGGAGAGCCGCAGCACCCTTCTCTGCTCGGCTCATCCGGAGCTACATGCCCTGGCCCTCCGGACCCTCCGCCAGGCCCCGTGAGTGGCGGCCGATGGGAACCCCGGCCGGGCGGGAGGCCCGGCCCGGTCGGTGCCGTTCCCGCTTTGGGTGGGGCGACGGGCGCGGTACGCTCGGCCTGAGGTCCGGTCGCGTCCGACCGCGCATCGGCTGTCGAGGGTGAGTCACCATTGAGCACCTGCATGAAACCGAGCACCTGCACGAGACGCGCGCGTTGCCGGGTGGTGATCGAGGGCGTCGAACCGGAGATCGACGCCGGCCGCTTTCCCATCAAGCGGGTGGTGGGCGAGCGGGTGGTGGTCGAGGCCGACGTCTTCGCCGACGGTCACGACGAGCTGGCCTGCGTGCTGCGCTACCGCGAGGCCGAAGCCGTGGCGTGGTGCGAGGTCCACATGACCCCGCTCGTCAACGATCGCTGGAGGGGCGAGTTCCGGGTGGGGCGGCCGGGCCGTTACCTGTACACGATCGAGGCCTGGGTGGATCACTTCCACACCTGGGCCCGCGACCTGCTGCGTCGCGTCGAGGCCGGCCAGGAGGTCTCGGTCGACCTCCAGATCGGTGCCGCCCTGGTGGCGGAGGCGGCGGAGCGGGCCTCCGGCGACGATGCCCGGGCGCTGCGGCGGGCGGCGGAGGAGCTGGTGGAGGGGAGAGGGGCGGCGGTCGCCCTCTCGGCCGAGCTGGCGGCGTTGATGCGGCGCTACCCCGATCGCCGGTTCGCCACGCGCTACGATCGCGAGCTCGAGGTGGTCGTGGGCCGCGAACGCGCGAGGTTCAGCGCCTGGTACGAGATGTTCCCCCGCTCGGCCTCGCCCGAGCCGGGGCGTCACGGCACCCTGGCCGACGTCGAGGCCCGCCTGCCCTACATCGCCGAGATGGGCTTCGACGTCCTCTACCTGCCCCCCATCCATCCCATCGGCCGCAGCTTCCGCAAGGGGCCGAACAACCGCCCCGGGGCGGGGGCGGGGGATCCCGGGAGCCCCTGGGCGATCGGTGGGCCGGAGGGGGGGCATCGGGCGGTGCACCCGGAGCTCGGCACCCTGGAGGACTTCCGGCGTCTGGTCCGGGCCGCCCGGCGGCACGGCCTGGAGATCGCCATGGACCTGGCTTTCCAGGCCTCCCCCGACCACCCCTACGTGCGCGAGCACCCGGAGTGGTTCCGCGCCCGTCCCGACGGGAGCATCCAGTACGCGGAGAACCCGCCCAAGAAGTATCAGGACATCTATCCCTTCGACTTTGGGTGCTCCCGGTGGCGGGAGCTGTGGCGGGAGCTGTACGGGGTGGTCGAGTTCTGGATGGACCAGGGGGTGCGGATCTTCCGGGTCGACAACCCGCACACCAAGCCCTTCGCCTTCTGGGAGTGGTTGATCTGCCAGGCGCGGCGGCGTGACCCGGAGGTGATCTTCCTCTCCGAGGCCTTCACCCGGCCTCGGGTGATGTACCGCCTGGCCAAGCTGGGGTTCGACCAGTCGTACACCTACTTCGCCTGGCGCAACGAGGCCTGGGAGCTGCGTCAGTACTTCACCGAGCTGACCCGGACCGAGGTCCGGGAATACTTCCGGCCCAACCTGTGGCCGAACACGCCCGACATCCTCACCGAGTTCCTGCAGCAGGGGGGTAGACCGGCGAGCGCCATCCGGCTGGTGCTCGCGGCCACGCTGGGCGCCAGCTACGGGATCTACGGGCCCGCCTTCGAGCTGGTCGACGTCCGCCCGCTGGAGCCCGGCCGGGAGGAGTACCTCGACTCCGAGAAGTATCAGGTCCGCCACTGGGACCTCGACCGGCCCGGCAGCCTGCGGCCCCTGATCGCCTGCATCAACCGCATCCGGCGCGAGCATCCGGCGCTCCAGCAGGACCGGACGCTGCGCTTCCTGCGCACCGACAACGAGCGCCTGCTGGCGTACGCCAAGACCGACGAGGACGGTTCCGACGTGATCGTCACGGTGGTGAACCTGGACTGGCGCTGGAAGCAGTCGGGTTGGGTCGAGGTCCCGGTCGTCCAGGAGCTCGATCGGGCCACGTACGAGGTGCGCGATCTGCTGAGCGGCGCCTCCTACACCTGGCGCGCCGATGGCTGGAACTACGTGGAGCTGGATCCCGCCTCCGCGCCGGCGCACGTGCTCCAGGTGAGCCGGCGGCTGGCCGAGGAGGCTGCCGAGGTCCGTTGAGGGAGAGGTCGAAGGTGGAGCCCGAGGACCCGCTCGCGACCTGGTACAAGGACGCCATCGTCTACGAGCTCCACGTCCGTGCCTTCCGGGACTCGAACGGGGACGGCGTGGGCGACTTCCCGGGCCTGATCGAGAAGCTGGACTACATCGCCCGCCTGGGCGTGACCGCGATCTGGCTGCTGCCCTTCTACCCCTCGCCCCTGCGGGACGACGGCTACGACATCTCCGACTACCGGGGCGTGCACCCCGCCTACGGCAGCCTGGCCGACGTGCGCCGCCTGGTCAAGGAGGCCCATCGGCGGGGCATCCGGGTGCTGATCGAGCTGGTGTGCAACCACACCTCGGACCAGCACCCGTGGTTCCAGCGGGCCCGGCGAGCCCGGCGCGGCAGCTCCTACCGGAACTTCTACGTCTGGAGCGACACGCCCGACCACTACGCCCGGGCCCGGATCATCTTCAAGGACACGGAGACCTCGAACTGGGCCTGGGACCCGGTTGCCCAGCAGTACTACTGGCACCGCTTCTACTCGCACCAGCCCGATCTGAACTACGACAACCCGCGGGTCCGAAAGGAGATCCTGAAGGTGGTCGACCACTGGTTGTCGATCGGCATCGACGGCATGCGGCTCGACGCCATCCCCTACCTCTACGAACGGGAGGGCACGAACTGCGAGAACCTGCCCGAGTCGCACCGGTTCCTGAAGGAGCTGCGGGCCCACGTCGATGTCCACTTCCCGAACCGGATGCTCCTGGCCGAGGCCAACCAGTGGCCCGACGACGCGGTCGCCTACTTCGGGGAGGGGGAGGGCGACGAGTGTCACATGGCCTTCCACTTCCCGGTCATGCCCCGGCTCTTCATGGCGCTGCGCATGGAGGACCGCTTCCCCATCATCGACATCCTGGCCCAGACCCCGCCCATCCCGCCCCGGGCGCAGTGGGCCCTGTTCCTGCGCAACCACGATGAGCTCACGCTGGAGATGGTCACCGACGAGGAGCGGGACTACATGTACTGGGCGTACACCCAGGACCCGGAGGCCCGCCTCAACCTCGGCATCCGTCGGCGCCTGGCGCCGCTGCTGGGCAACAACCGGCGCCGGATCGAGCTGATGTACGCGCTGCTCTTCTCGCTGCCGGGCACGCCCTTCATCTACTACGGCGACGAGATCGGGATGGGGGACAACATCTACCTGGGCGACCGCAACGGCGTGCGCACGCCCATGCAGTGGAGCAGCGACCGCAACGCCGGGTTCTCCAGCGCCAACCGGCAGCGCCTCTACCTGCCCGTGATCACCGATCCCGAGTACCACCACGAGGGCGTCAACGTGGAAGCCCAGGAGGCCAACCCCCAGTCGCTCCTGCACTGGGTGCGCCGGCTGATCGCGCTGCGCAAGCGCTACACGGCCTTCGGCCGGGGCTCGATCGAGTTCCTCCACCCCGAGAACCGCCGCATCCTCGCCTTCGTCCGGCAGCGAGGCGAGGAGCGGATCCTGGTCGTCGCCAACCTGAGCCGCTTCGTCCAGCACGCCCAGCTCGACCTCGCCCCGTATCGTGGGCTGGTGCCGGTCGAGGTCTTCGGCAGGACGGAGTTCCCGCCCATCGGCGACCAGCCCTACCAGGTCATGCTCGGGCCGCACACGTTCTACTGGTTCGCGCTCGAGCCCCAGCGCATCGACCTGGGCACGCTGAGCTACGTGCCCGAGCTCTCCCTCAACCGGGCGGAGCTGGAAGGGGCGCTCCCGTCCTACCTGCGCGCCCAGCGGTGGTTCGGGGGGCGCAGCCGGCACATCACCGAGGTCCAGGTCGTGGACTCCGTGCCGGCGGCCGAGGCCGTGATCCAGGTGGTCGAGCTCCGCTACCGCGAGGGCGACCCGGAGACCTACGTGCTGCCTCTGGCCCCGGACCCGGAGGGACGGGTCGTCGACGCGCTGAACGAGGCGACCTTCAACCGCCGTCTGCTGGACGCCATCGTCCGTCGCCGCCGCTTTCGCGGCCGGGCCGGTGATCTCATCGCCCTGCCCATGCCCCACCTGAACCGCCTCGCCGCGGGGGACGAGGACCTGATGCCCCGGCTGGCCGCGGGCGAGCAGACCAACAACTCGGTCATCTTCGGGGAGCGCCTGATCCTGAAGCTGTTCCGCCGGATCGAGGAGGGTGTCCATCCCGACCTCGAGCTGACCCGCTTTCTGACCGAGGTCCGCTTCCCGAACATCGCCCCGGTGGCGGGGGCGCTCGTCTACCGCCGTCACCGCGGCCACGGCGCGGTCGTGGCCATGCTCCAGGCGTACGTCCCCAACCAGGGGGACGCCTGGAGCCACGCGCTGACCGAGCTCACCGCCGAGGGCGACTCGATCGAGCGCTACCTCCCCTACGCCTCGCTGCTGGGCCAGCGGACGGCCGAGCTGCACCTGGCCCTGGCCTCGCGGCCCGACGATCCGGCCTTCGCGCCCGAGCCCACGCTCATGCTCGACGCTCGTTCCATCTACCAGTCCATCCGCTCGGTGGCCACCCAGGTCATGCCCAGCCTCCGCCGGCACCTCGAGTGCCTGGACGACGAGGCGAGGGAGGACGCCCGGCAGGTCCTCGAGCTCGAGGGGCTCCTCCACGAACGGTTGCGCCGGGTCATCGAGCGGCCGCTGAGCGCGCGCCGGATCCGCTGCCACGGCGACTACCACCTGGGCCAGGCGCTCTTCACCGGGGCCGACTTCGTGATCATCGACTTCGAGGGGGAGCCGGCCCGTCCCATGCGCGAGCGCCGTCTCAAGCGCTGGGCGTTCAAGGACGTAGCCGGGATGCTGCGCTCCTACGCCTACGCGGGCCGGGCGGCCCAGGTGCCGAACGCCTCGGAGTGGGTGAGGGCGGTCGGCGAGGCCTTCCTGAACGCGTACCTGGACACCGCGGCGGGGGCCCCGTTCCTGCCCCAGAGCGACGAGGAACGCGATCTGCTGCTGGAGACCATGCTGATCGAGAAGGCGCTGTACGAGATCCGCTACGAGCTCGACCACCGGCCCGACTGGGTCTCGATCCCGCTCCGCGGTCTCCGCGACCTCCTGATCGGGGAGACCGGCTCGTGAGCGCCCTCCACCCGCCCGTGAGCCTGCTCTCGGATGAGGATCTGTACCTCTTCAACGAGGGGAGCCACTTCCGCATCTTCGACAAGCTGGGCGCCCATCCGGTCGCGGACGGGGTGGTCTTCGGCGTCTGGGCCCCCAACGCCGAGCGCGTCTCCGTGGTCGGCGACTTCAACGGCTGGGATCCCGGGGCGCACCCGCTCTCCCCGCGGGCGAGCTCCGGCATCTGGGAGGGCTTCGTGCCCGGCCTGGGGCCGGGCGCCGTCTACAAGTACCACCTGGTCACCCGAGGCGGCCACTACCGGGTTGACAAGGCGGATCCCGTGGCCTTCTTCGCCGAGACGCCGCCGCGCACCGCGTCCGTGGTCTGGGACCTGGGCTACGAGTGGGGGGACGATGACTGGATGCGCGGACGCGCGGCCGGGAACGCGCCGACCGCCCCCTGGTCGATCTACGAGGTGCATCTGGGCTCGTGGATGCGCGTGCCCGAGGAGGGGAATCGCTGGCTCGGCTACCGGGAGATCGCGCCCCGACTGGCCGACCACGTGGAGCGGGTGGGATTCACCCACGTCGAGCTGCTGCCGGTGATGGAGCATCCGTTCTACGGCTCCTGGGGTTACCAGACCACCGGTTACTTCGCCCCCACCAGCCGCTACGGGACGCCGCAGGACCTGATGTACCTGATCGATTACCTCCACCGGCGCGGGATCGGGGTCGTGCTGGACTGGGTGCCGTCGCACTTCCCCACCGACGAGCACGGGCTCGGGTACTTCGACGGGACCCATCTGTACGAGCACGCCGATCCCCGCCTGGGGAAGCACCCGGACTGGGACAGCCTCGTCTTCAACTACGGGCGCCACGAGGTGCGGAGCTTCCTCGTCTCCAGCGCGCTCTTCTGGTTGGAGCGCTACCACGCCGATGGGCTGCGGGTGGATGCCGTGGCCTCGATGCTCTACCTGGACTACTCGCGGCGGGAGGGGGAGTGGGTCCCGAATCGCTTCGGGGGGCGCGAGAACCTGGAGGCGATCGAGTTCCTGCGCCGGCTGAACGTGGAGGTCTACGCCTCCCATCCCGACGTGCAAACCGTGGCCGAGGAGTCGACCGCCTGGCCGATGGTGTCGCGTCCCACCTACGTGGGCGGCCTCGGCTTCGGCATGAAGTGGGACATGGGCTGGATGCACGACACGCTCCGGTACCTCTCCCACGACCCCGTGCACCGCCGCTACCACCACCACGACCTGACCTTCCGCGGTCTGTACGTGGCCAGCGAGAACTTCGTGCTCCCGCTCTCGCACGACGAGGTCGTGCACGGCAAGGGATCGCTCCTGGGCCGGATGCCGGGCGACGAGTGGCAGCGTTTCGCCAACCTGCGCCTGCTCTTCGGCTGGATGTTCGCCCAACCGGGCAAGAAGCTGCTGTTCATGGGCGACGAGTTCGGTCAGCGGCGTGAATGGGACCACGAGGGCTCGCTGGACTGGCACCTGCTCGACCACCCCCTGCACCGGGGGGTGCTGCGCTGGGTGAGCGATCTCAACCGCCTCTACCGCGCCGAGCCGGCCCTGCACCGGCTGGACTTCGACCCCCTCGCCGGCTTCTCCTGGGTGAACGCCGACGACGCCGAGCAGTCGGTGGCCGCGTTCGTGCGCTCGGCCGGCGATCGCCACGTGCTGGGGGTGTTCAACTTCACGCCCGTGCCCCGCCACGGCTACCGGCTCGGGCTTCCCGTCGGAGGTCGCTGGCGCGAGCTGTTGAACGGGGACGCCGGCGAATACGGCGGCAGCGGGGTGGGCAACCCGGGCGCCGTGGAGGCGGAGCCCGAGCCCCGGCACGGACGGCCGTTCTCGATCGCGGTCACCCTGCCCCCGCTGGCGGCGGTGTTCTTCGCCCCCGAGGAGATGGGACCGCCGGTGCCGGCCCGGTGATGACGGCCTCGAGCCGATGAACCTCCGGGGCCGGTGGTCGGCCGCTCCGTCTCGCGGCGGAGCGATCCGGCCGGAGGGCCGAGGCGGCTCGGGATCTGCAGCCGCGGGCCGGCCTGGGGGAAAATCAGCCTCTCGTTGACCATGGCACGACCGATCCACCTGGCCTTCGTCTGGCACCTGCACCAGCCTTACTACAAGGACGACCTCACCGACACCTACCTCCTGCCGTGGGTCCGACTGCGCGCCACCAAGGACTACAACAAGATGGCCGCGCTTTTGGAGGGATACCCCCGGGTGCGGCAGACCTTCAACCTGGTTCCCTCGCTCCTGGTCCAGATCGCGGACTACGGGCGCGGAGAGGGGCGCTACCACGACCTCTTCTGGGAGCTCAGCCGCAAGCCGGCAGCAGAGCTGACCGCCGAGGAACGGGCCTTCATCGTGCGCTGGATGCGGGAGGCGCCGCAGTTCCTGCGTGTCCAGGCCTCGCCCCGGTACCGTGACCTCGCCGGCCGCCCCCCGACCGATGCCTTCACCACCGAGGAGATCCGTGACCTGCAGGTCTGGTGCAACCTGGCCTGGTGCGACCCGGCCTGGGTCGACCGCGACCCCCGGCTCTCCGCCCTCAAGGCGCGAGACCGCGACTTCACCGAGGCGGACAAGGACGTCCTCTTCGCCGCCCAGCTGGAGACGGTGCGGGGGATCATCCCGGCCTACGCCGGGCTGGCCCGTCGCGGTCAGGCCGAACTCACCTTCTCGCCCTACTACCATCCGATCCTGCCCCTGGTCTGCGACCTGGAGTCGGCGCGGGAAGCGACGCCGGGCATCCAGCTCCCGGAGCGGCGTTTCGCCCACCCCGAGGACGCGCTGGACCAGATCGAGGCCGGCCGGCGCGAGTTCGAGCGCCTGACCGGCGTCCGGCCCCGCGGCATGTGGCCGTCGGAGCTGGCGGTGGGGGAGAGCGTGGCCGAGCTGGCGGTCCGGGCCGGGGTCGACTGGTTCCTCTCCGACGAGGAGGTGCTGGGCCGCTCGCTCGGCGTGTACCTGGGACGGGACGGGGAGGGTCGCCTCCACCAGCCGGAGCTGCTCTACCGGCCCTGGCGGATCGAGCGCGAGGGGGGCTCGGTGACCGTCGTCTTCCGCGACACCCTGCTCAGCAACCGGATCGGCTTCGACTACCACCGGATGCCGGCCAGAGAGGCGGTGGACGACTTCATGGGCCGCCTGCGCCGGATCCGGGAGCAGCAGGGCGAGGACCGCGACTTCCTGGTCGTGGTCGCCCTGGACGGCGAGAACCCCTGGGACTTCTATCCTCGGGAGGGGCACGACTTCCTCGAGACCCTCTACGAGACGCTGGAGCGGGCGGACGACGTGGTCTGCACCACGGTGGCCGACTTCCTCGACCAGCACCCGGAGCGGCAGTCGTTGCCCCGGCTGCACGCCGGGAGCTGGATCGGGGCCAGCTTCGACACCTGGGTCGGGGATCCCGAGCACCGGGTGGCCTGGGATCTGCTGGCCGAGACCCGGGACTGGCTGGAGGACTTCACCGGCCACCACGCGCCCGAGCCCGGAGGGCCGGACGGCGCGGGCGACGTGGACCTCGAGGCGGCCTGGCGGGAGATCTCCATCACCGAGGGCTCGGACTGGTTCTGGTGGTTCAGCCGCCGGCACGACTCGGGCATGGACGCCATCTGGGACAACCAGTTCCGCCTCCACCTGCGCAACGTCTACAAGCTGTGCGGGGCCAAACCGCCGACGGCGCTCTTCGTGCCCATCCTCGATTCCCGGGCGGCCGAGGACCGGCAGCTGCCGAGAGGGCTCTTCACCCCCCGCGGCGTCGACGACCCGGTCTGGGAGCGCGCCGGCCGCTACGAGGCGGGAAGCGGTTTCGGTGCCCTGCACAAGCCGGTGGAGATCGTCGGGCGGCTGCTCTACGGATGCGACGAGGAGCGCCTCCACGTTCGGATCGACAGCCCTCGCACCTCCGAGGAGCTGGCCGCCGACGGGGTGGCCTTCTGGCTCTACCTCTCCGGCGGGGTCGGCGGCGAGGAGATCGGGGAGCCGTTCGCGACCCCGCTCAGGCCGGCCGCGCTCGCCGACCTGGGCTTCGAACCGGGGGCGGTGGTGCGGGTCGCCGCCGGCGAGTTGACCGTGGCCCGGCTGAACGAGGCACGGACCGGCGCCCTGCCGGTCGCGAGCGAACCTCTGACCTCGCCCCTCTGGTTCTCCGTGCCCTTCCGCCGGCTGGAGAAGGTGGGTGGAGAGCCGCTCCAGATGGCGCTGGTCGTCACCCGGGACGGTCGCGACGTCGAGCACGTGCCCCCGGTGGGCTCACTCGGGCTCCGGGTGCCGCGGGAGGCCGGCCTCCTTCCCGAGGAGGGCCGACGACTGCGGGTGCTGATCGCGGCCGCCGAGGTGGCCCCCTTCGCCAAGGCGGGCGGCCTGGCCGACGTGACCGCGGCCCTGGCCAAGGAGCTGCGCCGCCGGGGCCACGACGTGCGCCTGTTGCTGCCCCGCTACCGCCAGGTCTCGATCGAGCGAGAGGGCCTGAAGGTGGCGCTGCCCGAGCTGAGGATCCCGCTCGGGGAGCGGGTGCTGGAGTGCTCGATCCTGGAGGGCCGCCTGCAGCAGGTCCCGGTCTACTTCGTGGACTGCCCCGCGCTCTACGACCGCGACGGCATGTACGGGTTCGCCGACGACGCCGCCCGCTTCATCTACCTGTCTCGGGCGGCGATCGAGATGCTGCGACCGCTCGGGTTCATGCCCGACGTCATCCACGTGCACGAGTGGCAGACGGCCCTCGTCCCCAACCTCCTGGATCGGCTGTACGCCCGTGACCCCGAGCTGTCCGGGGTGGCCACGGTGCTGACCATCCACAACCTGGCCTTCCAGGGGTCCTTCGGGCCCGATACGCTCCGGCTCGCCGAGCTGGAGGGCTGGGGGCTGATCAAGGTCGGGATCCCTCACCTGGACGAGGTCGTGAACTTCCTGGGACGGGGCATCTACTTCGCCGACGCGGTCAACACGGTGAGCGAGCGCTACGCGGAGGAGATCCAGACGGCCGAGTACGGGGAGGGATTGGACGAACTCCTTCGCGCCAACGCCTACAAGCTCTACGGGATCGTCAACGGCATCGACACCGAGATCTTCGACCCGGCCACCGATCCGGCCATCCCCCACCACTACTCGGCCGACGATCCCTCGCCCAAAGCCCTGAACCGGACGCGGCTCCGGGCCGAGCTGGGCCTGGCGGCCACCTCCGCCCCCCTGATCGCCTTCATCTCCCGCTTCTACGAGCAGAAGGGCCTGGACCTCATCCAGCAGGCGCTCCCGGCGCTGAGCCAGCTCGACCTCCAGCTGGCGGTGCTGGGGGCGGGTGACCGGCGGTACGAGGACATGTTCCGGCACCTGGCCGCCCGTCAGCCGGGCCGGTTCGCGGCCTACATCGGATTCGACTCCGGTCTGGCCCAGCGGCTCTACGCCGGGGCCGACATGCTCTTGATGCCCTCCCGCTTCGAGCCCTGCGGCCTGGGTCAGCTCATCGCTCTCCGCTACGGGACCATCCCCGTGGTTCGGGCCACGGGCGGTCTGGCCGACACCATCGAGGACTTCGACCCGATGACCGACCGGGGCCTGGGCTTCACCTTCCGGGCGTTCGACGCCTGGCAGCTCTTCGGAGCGGTCGTGCGGGCGGTGGAGACCTTCAAGCACGTCGAGGTCTGGGATCGGCTGGTGCGCCGGGCCATGCGACGGGACGTCTCCTGGGGGCCGGCCGCGGCCCAGTACGTCGCCCTCTACCGGAGCGCCATGGCCAGCCGGCGCGGTCAGCGGAGCCGACGCGGCGCCACCGCCTCCGGCCTCCCCGGATGAGGAGCGCTCCGGCCCGGTGAGACGCGACGAGGGGGCCAGGCTCCCGCCCGGCCCCCTCGGGACACTCTCCTCCGAAATCGGCCGTCGCGACAGGGCGCCAGGAACCCGGAGCTCAGAGGGCTCGACCCTTCACGCCCCGCCCATCGGCTCGGGTGCGTGCAAACGAAGTCCTGATATCACCTCGTCACGACGGCCACGAGCCTGTCCGGTGGTTCCGCCATAGGCACCTCCGTTACGAGAGCCAACGCGTTCCATCCTCCATCTTCACTCCCCCATCGCCGGCTGTCAATCCGCGCCCGGGCGGGTCCGGGCGGTCGGCGGCGCCGGGCCGCATCCATGCTCGGTGATCCATCATCACCCCTGCCCGTTACCATGGATCGCACGGGAGCTCGGCGAACCGGGCTGAGAGGGCGGCTTGTGGCCGCCGACCGTTGGAACCTGATCCGGGTAATGCCGGCGAAGGGACGGACCCCGGCGGTGATCGCCATGCAGGCCCTCCGACCCGGTCGTTCAACGGAGGGAGCCATGGCAGCGATGACCTTCGAGGAGGCGTTCCCCGGCAGCCGGAAGGTGTACGTCGGGGGCTCGCGGCCCGATCTCCGGGTGCCCTTCCGGGAGGTCGCCCTCGGCGACGGCACCTCGGTACGCCTCTACGACACCAGCGGCCCCTGGACCGACACCGCCGCCCGGCCCGAACCGGGGAGCGGCCTGCCCCCGCTTCGCCGCCCCTGGATCCTGGCCCGGGGCGACGTCGAGGCGCGCGGTCACGTCCTGCGGGCTCGGCCGGGGCGGTCGGTGACGCAGATGGCTTACGCCCGCCGGGGGGTGGTCACGCCCGAGATGGAGTTCGTGGCCCTGCGCGAGGGCATGGACCCGGAGCTGGTCCGGGAGGAGGTGGCCCGGGGCAGGGCGATCATCCCCGCCAACGTCAACCACCCGGAGCTGGAGCCGATGATCATCGGGCGGCGCTTCAAGGTGAAGATCAACGCCAACATCGGCAACTCGGCGGTCGTCTCCTCGATCGAGGAGGAGGTCGAGAAGATGCGGTGGGCCACGCTCTGGGGGGCGGACACGGTGATGGACCTCTCCACCGGCAAGGACATCCACGAGACCCGGGAGGCCATCGTCCGCAACTCACCGGTGCCGGTGGGGACGGTGCCCATCTACCAGGCGCTGGAGAAGGTGAGGGGGCGGCCCGAGGATCTGAGCTGGGAGGTCTACCGGGACACCCTGATCGAGCAGGCGGAGCAGGGCGTCGACTACTTCACCATCCACGCCGGGGTGCGGCTGCGCTACATCCCGCTCACCGTCGACCGGGTGACCGGCATCGTCTCCCGAGGGGGCTCGATCGTCGCCGCCTGGTGTCTGGCCCACCACCAGGAGAACTTCCTCTACACCCACTTCGAGGAGATCTGCGAGATCCTGCGCGCCTACGACGTCTCGGTCTCGCTGGGCGACGGGCTCCGGCCCGGCTCCATCGCCGACGCCAACGACGAGGCCCAGTTCGCCGAGCTGCGCACCCTGGGCGAGCTGACCGAGGTGGCCTGGCGCCACGACGTGCAGGTGATGATCGAGGGGCCGGGCCACGTCCCCCTCCACCGCATCCGGGAGAACGTGGAACTGGAGCGGGAGCTCTGCCACGACGCCCCCTTCTACACCCTGGGGCCGCTGACCACCGACGTCGCGCCCGGGTACGACCACATCACCTCCGCCATCGGGGCGGCGACCATCGGCTGGCTGGGCACGGCCATGCTCTGCTACGTCACCCCCAAGGAGCACCTGGGACTGCCCGACCGGCAGGACGTGAAGGACGGCGTCATCGCCTACCGGATCGCCGCCCACGCCGCCGACCTGGCCAAGGACCATCCCCGGGCCAGGGAGTGGGACGACGCCCTCTCCCGGGCCCGGTTCGAGTTCCGCTGGGAAGACCAGTTCAACCTCAGCCTCGATCCCGTCACCGCCCGCTCCATGCACGACCAGACGTTGCCGGCGGCGCCGGCCAAGCGTGCCCACTTCTGCTCCATGTGCGGCCCGAAGTACTGCAGCATGCGCATCACCCAGGACCTGCGGGCCACGATCGAGGCCGGGATGGCGGATCGCTCGGCCGAGTTCCTGCGCGGGGGCGCGGCCATCTACCGGCCGGAGCCGACGGCGTAGACGCTTCGGTTGGTGCCCTCCCTCGTCTCGTCGTTGCGGGCACCCCGGGCCGCGCCGGAGTCGCGGCCCGGGACGCCGGCCGAGCTGAAGTTGCGGCACCATGGTGAACGCAGATGAGTGCCCGGAGGTCGTCGGCCGCCCGCTCCACCCGCCGCTTCACCCACGTTCGCCTCCAGAACTGGCGCAACTTCAGCCGGGTCGACCTCCCGCTCCAGGAGCGGAACTTCCTGGTCGGTCCCAACGCCTCCGGCAAGTCGAACTTCCTCGACGTCTTCCGCTTCCTGGGCGACCTGGTCGCGGTGAGCGGTGGCCTCGGCCACGCCGTGGCCAGGCGCGGAGGGGTCTCGGAGATCCGGTGTCTCGCCGCCAAAGCCAACCCCAACATCGGGATCGAGGTCGAGATCGGGGGTGACGCCGAGGAGCCCTGGAGGTACCGGCTGGTCTTCGGACAGGACCCGGTCCGCCACCTCCTCCAGGTCAAGGAGGAGGTGGTCCACCGGGGCGGCCGGGAGGTGCTCCGCCGGCCCGACGAGCAGGACCAGGGGGACCAGGAGCGACTGCGCCAGACCCACCTCGAGCAGGTCACCGCCAATCGGGAGTTCCGGCCGATCGCCGAGTTCTTCCGCTCGATTCGCTACTACCACATCGTCCCCCAACTGGTCCGGGGGTCGGAGCGCTGGGAGTCGCCCGAGGTCGACCCCTACGGCGGCGACTTCATCGAGCGGGTGCTGGAGGTGCCCCTCCGGACCCGGACGGCGCGGCTACGGCGCATCCAGAAAGCCCTGACGGGGCCCCCACGAAGCTGGCTTCGTGGGGCACCCCTGACCGCAGCCGTGCCCCAGCTCTCCCAGCTGGTGGCCGAGCGCGACAGCCGCGGCATCGCCCACCTGCGCGGCCGCTACCAGCACTGGCGGCCACACGGCAAGTGGCAGACCGAGTCGCAGTTCAGCGACGGGACGCTCCGTCTCCTGGGCCTGCTCTGGTCGCTCCTGGACGACGCCGGGCCGCTGCTCCTGGAGGAACCGGAGCTCTCCCTGCATCCCGCGGTGGTGCGTCACATCCCGCAGCTGATGGCTCGGCTCCAGGAGACCAATCCCCGGCAGCTGCTGGTCAGCACCCACAGCGCCGACCTCCTCCAGGACGAGGACATCGCGCCCGACGAGGTGCTGCTCTTCATCCCCTCGGACCGCGGGACCGAGGTCCAGTCGGGAGCCTCCATCGAGCGGGTGCGACAGCTCCTCGAGGCCGGGGTCCCCATGCCCGAGGTGGTGCTGGCGGAGACCCAGCCGGAGAACGTGATCCAGCTCCCCAGCTTCGCGGGGTGAACGTGGTCGACCTGCTCGTGGAGGGGGCGGTCGAGGAGGCCATCCTCCGGAGGCTGGTGCCGCAGCCGGCATGCGGCCAGGTCGGGTGTGGGGACCGAGGCCTGGCCGATGGCCGACGCCAGGGGCCTGGTGGGATTCCTGCGGACCTCCACCGACATCGTCGTGGCATGGTGCCGCGGCCGGACAGCGGCGCCCTCACCGCCATCCGAGGCCTGGAGAACTCCGGATAGGGATGGGATGACATCGGCCGTCCTTCCAGGACGGCCCTGCCGCCGTCGACCTGCGCCACGGCCTACCATCCAGCCATGGCACGCGTCAGGGCGAACGGCCTCGAGTTCGAGTACGACACCTTCGGCGACCCGACGGCGGCCCCGCTCCTGCTGATCATGGGCCTGGGCGCCCAGATGATCGCCTGGGACGAGGAGTTCTGCGAACTCCTGGCCGGGCGGGGCTTCCACGTCATCCGCTTCGACAACCGCGACTGCGGGCTCTCCAGCGCGCTCGACCACCTATCCACCCCGGACCCCCTGGCGGTGATGGCCGGCGAGGCCCGGCCGCCCTACACGCTGGAGGACATGGCCGCCGACGCGGCCGGCGTGCTGGAGGCGCTGGGGGTGCCGGCCGCGCACGTGGTCGGCGCCTCCATGGGAGGGTTCATCGCCCAGGTCATGGCCATCCGGCACCCCGACCGGGTCCTCAGCCTGACCTCGATCATGTCCGGGCCGGGTGGGATGCGGGACAACGTCCACGGCACCCCGGAGGCCACCGCCGTCCTCACCCAGCGGCCGCCCTCCGACCGGGAGGGCATGATCGAGCACGGGGTGCGGGTCAGCCGGGTCTTGTGGGGCGTCCACTTCGACGAGGAGGAGGCCAGGCGTCGCCATACGCGCGCGGTCGACCGGGCGGTGCACGTGGAGGGGACGCAGCGTCAGCTGGCGGCGATCGCCGCCGCCTCCTCCCGGGTCGAGGCCTTGGGCCGGCTGCGCATACCGGCCCTGGTCGTCCACGGCGAGGCCGATCCGCTGCTGCCGGCGGAGAACGGGCGGCGGACGGCCGCCGCCATTCCCGGGGCGCGTCTCCTGCTCCTGCCGACCATGGGTCACGACCTGCCCCGGGTCTACTGGACCCCGATCGTGGACGCGATCGCGGAGACGGCGGCCCGGGCGGATGCCCGCATCCCACCTCGGGCCGGGGGGCCGGCGGCGCCGGGCTCGTAGACTCGCCCTGGGCGGCGGACGTCGCGCCGCCGCGAGAGCCGATGGTCGAGTTCTATCAGGGCATGGTCGGGGGGACCGGCCGGGGGCCACTCCTGTGGCTGCTGATCGGGCTCCTGCTCAGCTTCGCCGTCACCCGTCTGGTGACGCGCCGGATCCGCGCCGGCTCGGCCGGGCTCAAGAACTGGGAGCTCGGCGGCGTCCACGTCCATCACCAGGTGTTCGGCATCCTCCTCGTGCTGATCAGCGGCGTGCTCAAGTTCGCCTATCACCCTCCCCCGCCCTGGGTCGAGGCGCTGGGTGGGAGCTTCGGGATCGGCATGGGCATGACCCTCGACGAGTTCGCGCTCTGGCTCCACCTGGACGACGTCTACTGGTCGCCGGAGGGTCGGCGTTCCATCGACGCCGTCTTCGTGGCCGCCGCCGTCACCGGGCTCCTGCTCCTGGGCCTCAACCCGCTGGACGTCTCCGGGGCGGCCGGGGCGGCCCTGGGCGTCGCCGCCGCCATCCTGGTCGTGAACCTGCTGCTCAGCACGATCGTCGCGCTCAAGGGGAAGCCCATCCTCGCCGTCCTGAGCCTGGTGGTGCCGGTCCTGGCCTTGGTCGGGGCGATTCGACTGGCCAAGCCCACCTCGCCCTGGGCTCGCTGGCGCTACCCCGAGGGCTCGACCAGGCTGGCCCGGGCCCAAAGGCGCTTCGGGCTGCGCTACCAGCGGCGCTGGGATCGCCTTCGCGATCTCATCGGCGGGGCCCCGTCGCCGCCGGCCGGAGGTGCGGGGCGATGATGCGGCTCAGCCGCCCCAGTCGGGGAGCAGGCGGAGCTGCTCCACCCGGCGCGCGGCCGGGGCGTAGCAGTCGGCGAAGTAGTCGAGCAGCATGCGTCGGGCCGAGAACCGGGTGACGGTGTGGCGAATGGAGGCGCGCATCATGGCCAGCCAGCGGACCGGCAATCCGCGCTCGTCGCGCTCGTAGAAGCTGGGTACCACCTCCCGCTCCAGCAGGCGGTAGAGCGCCTCCGCCTCGGCGTCGTCGTCGGCCTCCGGGTGGTCGATGGTCGCCCCCGAGGGGATGGCCCAGCCGGCGTCCGGGCGGTAGCCCTCGTCCCACCAGCCGTCCAGCACGCTCAGGTTGAGGCCCCCGTTGGCGCCCGCCTTCATGCCCGAGGTCCCGCTCGCCTCCAGGAAGCGACGGGGGTTGTTCAACCAGACGTCGCTGCCCCGCACCAGGGCCCGGGCCACGGCCATGTCGTAGTCCTCCAGGAACAGGACCCGGGGCTCCGCTCGGGCCAACCGGACGACGTCGCGGAGGATGGCCTTGCCGCCCTCATCGGCCGGGTGCGCCTTGCCGGCGAACACGAACTGCGTCGGGCGCTCCCGGTGGTGGAGCAGGCGCAGCAGCCGTCCCCGGTCCCGGAGCAGCAGGTTGGCCCGCTTGTAGGGCGCGAAGCGACGGCTGAAGCCGATGGTCAGGATCTCGGGGTCGAGCGGTGCCCGGGCCCGTCGCCGGGCGAGTTCGGCCAGCTGACGTTTCAGCTCGAGGTGACAGGCCCACAGCTCGTGGTCGGGGATGCGGTCGATGCCCGCCCAGCGGGGGTCGTCGGGGTCCAGGTCCCACCATTCGGGGTCCACGAACCGTCGCAGCAGGGCGGCGATCTCCGGAGCCACCCAGGTCGGCATGTGCACGCCGTTGGTCACGGAGTAGATCGGGACCTGCGACTCCGGGAGCCCGGGCCAGGCGTCTTTCCAGAGGTGGCGGGAGACGGCGCCGTGGAGCCGGCTCACCCCGACCGCGTGATCGGCCATGCGCAGGCCGACGTAGGTCGTGCAGAGCGGCTCCCGGGGATCGCCCGGCTGCCGGCGCCCCAGGTCCATGAAGCGCTCGAAGCTGAGGCCGACCTCGTGCAGGTAGGGGCCCAGCAGCTCGTAGACCAGCCCCGGCTCGAAGTAGTCGCTGCCCGCCGCGACCGGGGTATGGGTGGTGAAGACGAACCCGGCCCGGGCGACGAGGCGTGCCTCCTCCAGGGTCATCTGGCGGCTCTGTCGCAGCTCCCGCATGCGCTCGATGGCGAGCAGGAAGCCGTGGCCCTCGTTCATGTGGAACACGGTCGCCCCCACGCCCATGGCCCGCAGCGCCCGCATGCCACCGATCCCGAGCACGATCTCCTGCCGTAGCCGCCGGGCCGGCTCGGGGACGTAGAGCCGGTCGGTGATGGAGCGCAGCTCGGAGGGGTTGCCCTCCAGGTCGGTGTCCAGCAGGAAGAGGGAGACCCTGCCCACCTGGGCGCGCCAGACTCCGACCCGTACCTGGTCGGAGCCCAGCGGGCAGCCGACCTCGAGCGGTCCCGAGCTGCCCGTGACCCGGCGCAGGGGCAATTCCTCGAACACGTTCTCCGGGTAGACCTCGTACTGGCCGCCCTGGTCGTCGATGCGCTGGCGGCCGAAGCCCTGGCGGTAGAGCAGACCGACCCCGACCAGGGGCAGGCCCAGGTCGCTTGCCGCCTTGAGATGGTCGCCGGCCAGTACCCCCAGGCCGCCCGAGTAGATGGGGAGGGCCTCGGCGAGGCCGAACTCCAGGGAGAAGTAGCCGACCAGCAGCGGGGCGCGGGCGTCCAGGGGGCGGGGGACGCGCGTCCGGTACGCGGAGGACGCGGCCCGAGCCCGCTCCAGCGCCTCGACGACCTCGGGCCGGGCCAGGGCCCGTTCCACCCCCTCGACGCCCAGTCGGAGCAGGAGCAACACCGGGTTGTGGCCCGTCTCCTCCCAGGCCTCGGGGTCGAGGGCGGCGAAGCAGTCCTGGATCGCCGGCTCCCAGGTCCAGGTGAGGTCGAGGGCGAGTTCACGAAGCTCGTCGAGGAGGACTGCGGTGGCCGGCACGAGGGGGAATGTTAGGCCCGGGGACGGGGACCGGGCAGCACCCCAGGGGAGTGCCCGGGTCGCGCCGACCCGGCGGGGGATCGCCGGGCCGGCACACGGGGCGACGTGACCGCCCCGTGCGGGTCCGCCGCGGGGATAATATGAGTGTTTCTACTAAATGAGAGTTTCTCTCAAAAGAAGGAGGCACTCATGAAAGGGACTCGCAGGTGGTGGGCGCTGGGAGGGGTGCAGCTGGCCGTGCTGGCGGTGGGCCTCGACCTCACCGTCCTCAGCGTGGCGCTGCCCACGCTCGCGGTCGCGCTTCACGCCTCGGAGACGGACCTCCAGTGGTTCTCCTCCGGCTACGCGCTCGTGCTGGCGGCGGCGATGCTGCCGGCGGGGCTGCTCGGCGACCGCTACGGCCGCAAGAAGGTGATGCTCGCCGCCCTGGCCCTCTTCGGGGCGGGCTCGGCGGCCTGCGCCACGGCACCTTCGGCGGGCGCCTTTCTCCTCGCCCGGCTGGTGCTGGGGCTCGCCGGCGCCGGTGTCGTCGTGATGGCCGTCTCCGCCCTGGTCGTGCTCTTCGATCCTGAGGAGCGGCCGCGGGCGGTGGCGATCTGGGGGGCCGCCAACGGGCTGGCCCTGCCCATCGGCCCCATCCTGGGCGGCTGGCTGTTGAGCCACGCCTGGTGGGGATGGGTCTTCCTGATCAACGTGCCCATCGCCCTGCTGGGCCTGGTGGTGGGGCTGGCGCTGGTGCCGGAGTCGCGGGCCGCGGAGCGCCCGGGGCTGGACCCGGTGGGGGTGGCCGCCTCCGGTGCCGGCCTGGCAGGCGTCACCTACGGACTGATCGAGGCGGGCCGGAACGGCTGGGGGAGCGCCGTCGCGGTCGCGCCCATGGCCGGAGGGGTCGTGGTGCTGCTCGGCTTCCTCCTCTGGGAGCGACGGCTCGCCCGGGTCCCCGGCGGCCGGCCGTTGATCGACCCGGGGCTGTTCGGCTCGGCCGCATTCACCTGGGGCGTGGTCCTGGTGACCATCGGCACGCTGGTCCTGGTCGGGGTGCTGTTCGCGATGCCGCAGTACTTCCAGGCGGTGGAGGGGAGGGACGCCATGGGCTCCGGCCTGAGGCTGCTGCCCCTGGTCGCCGGGTTCGTGGCCGGCCTCCTCCCGGCCGCCTCTATTGCCCGGTGGCTGGGCTCGAAGCTCACGGTGGCGCTCGGCTTCGGCGTGCTGGGCGCCGGGCTGCTCGCCGGCTCCGACACCGGGGTGGGGTCGAGCGGGGTCTTCGTCGCCGCCTGGATGACCGGCGCCGGGGCCGGGCTGGGACTCCTGTTCGCCACCGCCGCCTCGGTGGCGCTCTCCGAGCTGTCGGCGGAGCGGAGCGGGGTGGGATCGGCCGCGCTACAGGCCCTGAAGAACGTGGGGGCGCCATTCGGCTCGGCGGTCCTGGGCAGCGTGCTGACCTCCACCTACCGGACCGACCTGCCTCCGGTCGCGCTCCCGGCGGCCGAGGTCGCGGCGATCCGGCAGGGCGTCTTCGGTGGGCTGGCGGTGGCGCACCGGCTGGGCTCGGCCGAGCTGGCGGCGTCGGTGCGTCTGGCCTTCGTCCACGGGGTGGACACGGCACTCCTGGTCTCGGCCGCGGTCGCGGGGGCGGGGATGCTGCTTGCCCTGGCCTTCCTCCCCGGCGGGCCGGCGCGGAGGCGGTTGCCGGAGAATAGGGGCGAGGAGAGTCCGTGTCGAACGCTGACCAGCCGGCGTTAGGGCTGCGCGAACGGAAGAAGGCCAGGACGCGGGCCGAGATCCAGCGCCAGGCGCTCCGGCTCTTCCGGGAGCAGGGCTACGAGGCGACCACCGTGGGCCAGATCGCCGCCGCGGCCGAGGTCTCGGAGAGCACCTTCTTCCGCTACTTCCCGACCAAGGAGGCGGTCGTGCTCCGCGACGACCTCGACGAGGCCCTGGTCGCGGCCTTCGAGGCCCAGCCGGCGCACCTCGGCCCGGTCCAGGCCATGCGGGCCGCGTTCCGGGCCGTGTTCGACCGCCTGTCCGAGGAGGAGCGCCAGGAGGTGCAGGAACGCGCCCTCCTCGTCCTCTCCGTGCCCGAGCTCCGAGCGGCGGGGATCGGCGAGGTGATCGAGACCTTCCAGCGGATCTCCGAGCTGATGGCCAGGCGGGCGGGGCGTGCCGCCCACGACCTGGCCGTCCGAACCCTCGCCGGAGCCCTCCTGGGGGCGATGCTGGCGGCGGTGATGGAGGTCGTCGACCATCCCGACGTCGACTTCCTGGAACGGGTCGACGCCGCCATGGCCTACCTGGAGGCCGGCCTGCCCCTCTGAGGGGTGGCCCGGGGTCCGGGCCGCGATCCTTCCGGCGATCTGGCCGGCTCCGGCGGCGTTCGCTAAACTTTCTTCCGCAACGGGCGGGAGTAGCTCAACAGGCAGAGCGCGACCTTCCCAAGGTTGAGGTAGCGGGTTCGAGTCCCGTCTCCCGCTCCAGTCGCCAGCCCTGGTGTCGTATTCGGAAGCCACTGCCGGTACGGCCTCCCACCGCCTTACCTGCCGCCGCTGACGCCATTTTTGACGCCAACCGGCCCCGGCCGGCCTGCCCGTCAGCAACGTCCCGGCACGGGACGGTCGCGGTGGGCGTCGCCCGTACCCCGTTCGCTGGGGCGACCTTTGGCCTCCCCCAGCTGGGCAGGACAGCGGCCGTCGGCGACCACAAGCTCATGCTCCGGCGGTCAACGGCCCGCCACGCTCACCAGGCCCGTGGGCACCTTGAGGACCGACCCCAATCGGGGCCGCCACAGCTAAGCAATCTCCGGCTCGGAGAGCGGATCCGTCGCTGTCACCGAGTGGACCCAGGCCATCGACCGGCGGCGCGGGCACCGGTATGAACTCGACCCATCCTGGCTGCCCCTGGCTGGCCAGCGACGACCGCCTGGTCGTCTGGCTCGCCCGCCGCGGTCGCGAGCCCGGCGGGGAGATCGGTCAGCTTGACCGAGCGCTAGCCGACCTCGTCAGGGCCTCGACGTGGCTGGACCTGTGCGGGTGCGCCACTCTCACCACCGCCACGCCTCCGCCTGGCCCAACGGCATCGTGTCTCTGCTGGTCTGGTCCGGCACCCACCGGCGCTTCCGGCGCAGCCGCGACCGGAACCGACGACTCGACGCGGTCGTGCCCCGGATCGCCACCACCCCGGTGCGCCTTGGCGGTCGCGGACGAGACTCCATTGAGCACCGCATGAGCCATGGTGACACCGAGACCGAGGGACAAGGACCAGAACCTCAAGCTTCGGCTGGTGTCGATGCGTAGGTACGCCGCGGCTTGTGGGCGGGAGGCCACCGAGTACGAGGACCGGGCGCTGGCCGCCGACCTCGTCCGTCGCACGGCATGGAGGTACTCGCTCGAGGATGCCCAGCGCCGGAAGGTTGACCGCGTGCTGGTGTAGAAGGTGGACCGCGCCTTCCGGTCCACCATTGGGAGGCTGAACCCCTCCGGTGAGGGATTGGCTTCCAGTCGCTCACCCAGGACATCGACATGACGGGTCCCATGGGCCGGCTGCTTACCAGCGTCCTCACGGCGGTGGCGGAGTTCGAGCGGGACCAGATCCGGCCTAGGTTGGCGCAGGAGGGAGCTGGCGCCGCGGCTACGGTCGGGAGATCTGAGCCGGCGGGCAGCCGCCGAGAGCTGGTGCCGGGCTCGCCACTGTGCTGTGGCTGCTCGGGTCTAATCCGAAACCCCTCCTGCCGCCGCAAGTTCGCTGGGCCTCGTCCCGGCAGGCGCTCCGCAACCATCTCCTTTGTTGGGAGATACTGGCAGTGCCATATGCTTCGGCTGCGACCGGGGCGGCAGGCGGGAATGGAGAGAGGCCCATGCTGAGCGAATCCCTTCGCGGACAGGAGCCGACGCGGTGAGTTTTCCCCCTCATCCGTACGGCTCCCCAGAGTTGCATCCTGCCTTCCAGCGACCTTCGCGGAAGGGCCGGGGTCGTTTCTGGCTCGGCGTCCTGGCGGGTGGCTGTGGCGTCATCATCCTGGGATTGATTGGGCTCCTCGCGCTCGGCGTAGCCTTGGGCCCTCGGCTCGCTCGTTCGCCGACGGTACCTGCGGCGGTTCCCACTGTGCCAGCCACCAGCTGTCCGGGGGCGAAGGCGTGTGCCACCGAGGACGGAGTGACGTTGCTCGTGCTCCAGGTCGATCGCGATTACCATCCGGCTCCGTATTCGATCCCTGGAATCATCTCTCCTCTCCCACCGATGACTCCCCGACCTGGGTTCCACATCGTGCGCCTGGTGGTGGAGTAGCAGGTTCACCAGGGTCAGCAAGAGATCTCTCCATTTACCCTCAACCTCAAAGATCCGCTCGGCTACCAGCAGCTCCCCAATCCGCTGCTCGACCCGGGGAAGTCCTGTAGCACTTCAGGGGGTGGGGTCTACGGTCCGGGCAGCAAGCTCATGACATCGGTCTGCTTCGAGGCCGCAGGCCCGGTAGACGGCTCGCTGACCTTGATCTGGATCCCTTCAGGGTTGACTGGACGTCAGCCGGGGGTAGCGATTCCTCTTCCGAGAACATGAGCTGAACATGAGCTGGGGTCCATGGACGTGATGGCTCACCCCGACCGGCTCCGCGGCCTGCTGCAGGACATGGTCGAGCTACTGGTGGAGGCCGAGGTCAGCACCCGCTGCGGGGCCAGCGATGGCGAGCTGAGCGGGCAGTGGTCTACCACCTGTCAGGGCGGCAGGTCGTGCGGCAGCAGCCGCTACGCGTACCCCGCGCGCAACCACACGCCAGCGCCGATCTCCCGCCGGAGGTGCAGGGCCGGCCGGCCTCCCGGCTTCACGGGTGGGATCGAGGGCTCGATCAGCTCCCACTCGGCATCGGAGCGATCGGCGGGAGATCCACGTCGGCCGGGCATCGCCGTCACCCCCATACCGAAGCCAGCTACCTTCCCAGAAGGCTACCCAGCTTGCGCTTTTCAGACACCCTCTAGTGGTGCATCCGCCAAGTCTCTGCGGCCTTTGCCGGAAGGGCGATCCTGGTTGCCGTCGGGGTTGGCACCTTCGACGCTGATCCCATCGGAACGGATGTCGATGCGCATCCCAGTCGGCCGTGGACTCCCGAACGGCCTCGCACACTTCCTGCAAGCTCGCAAACCGCTGGCCCTTGAGGGCAAGTGAACGCAGCACCTTCCACCAGGACTCGATCGGGTTCAGGTCGGTAGCAGACTTGGGCGGGAAGATGAACTCCCAGCGGGAGTGGGCCAGGCTGAACCAGAGCACATCGGTGGCCCGGTGGGCACGCAGGTGGTCGAGGAGGGCCGAGACGTTCCGGATCCCGACGGGGATCCCGTCCTCCACCGGTTCCAGGAAGTCCACGAAGTTGGCGGTAGTCCCTCCCGGGGAGGTCATGGTGAACGCCTCGCCGCTGGACGGCGGGAACGCCCCGAACCCGTAGCCCTTGCCCCTTCGTCCGTCGTCGGTCTCCTGCCGGGCTCGCTCCGCCGGCCGCGGCCCTTGTGAGTCAGGCCGCGCCCTGACCAGCTGCTGGCCGGGGAAGCCCTTGGCGCCTTCGGGACCCAGCTCGTCCTGGTACTCGACCGCGCTCCTCTCCGGGGCTTCCGCGGAGCGGGTGGTGATCCTCCCCTTTCTTGGCGAACGCGGGGTCCACCCCCTCGCCGAACCAGCTCTCCTGGCTTCGTCAGCGGAAGAGCCCTCCGCCAAGAGGATCTCATCGAGGCGACGGCGCTTCCTGGTGATGCCCCGCTCCGTGTTCAGGGAGGACTCCAGCCGGTCCAGGGTCCAGGAGGCGAAGGGCAGCCCCAATCTCCGTGGGTCGGTCAGGCTGGTAGCGACCACCTCGCCCACCTCCTCAGACGTGTACGTGGGCGGCCAGCCGGATCGGGGTCGGTCCTCGAGCCCCGGGATGCCCTGCTTGTTGAACCGTCTCAGCCAGAGGCGGACGGTCTGATGGTGGATCCCCAGCTCCCGGGCGATGGCGGTACCGCGAGGCCTTCCCCGGCCAACCGGACGATCCTGGCTCGCACCACGGTCCGGGCGGGAGCGATCCGGGAACGAGCGAGCGGCTCGATGGGCTGGATTTCTTCGGCCGACCTCGGCCGGGCTCGTGATGCCAACGGACATCTCCCGACGAAGGTGCCCAGACATTCCAGACATTACGGTTTACTTGGCGGATGCACCACTTAGTGTTCTGGCTGGCCTGGCGCAGAATGCCCACCCTCACTCTGCAGGAGGTCAACCGGGCGCCAGAGGCAGTCCAGGTGGTGGAGGGGGATGGTCCACTCCTGGGCATTGGTACCCACCCCCATGCGCTCGGTGCTGACCACCATCACGCCACCTGGCCCTCCCGAGAGGCCGTGAACAGGTCCGCCTTCTCCCGGCCGTCGTCGGCCTCATGGATGAGGCAGATGGACTCTGGTCCTGGAGGGGAAGGTGCGGCTCATCACCCCGGCTGCCCTCCTGGCTCGCTGCCCTTGTGGCGAGACTCAGATGGGCGTCTCGTAGCGCTGTACACATCGTGGCTGACCGGTGGCGGATGGCGAGGGCGAGGCGCCCCCTCGCCGTGGACGCTGACGGTCCCCATGGGACGAGGGTGTCGAGGGGTGGTTTGCGGAAACCCAACACGACGTCCTCATTACGGTACTCTATGGCCAAATCAACGACCTTCAGCGGGTGGCGGCTGCGATGGAGGAAGTTCCGGAACTCGCGTAGCGAGAACGAGATATCAGAGGACACGACACAGATGACCAATGGACAACTGCCCGGCCAGGGCATCGTCTTCTGGCCGGTAGGTACCGGCGATGGCACGACGATCGTCATCGACAACCGACACGTGGTCCAGGTCGACATTCACGACATGGTCAGCGCGGACGAGGAGGGCGCCGTCGTGACGGCAGTCGTGGACCGGTTGGTGGAGTCTCTCCCAAAGGGCGTGGACGGCCGGCCCTACCTGACCGCGTTCGTCCTGACCCACGCCGACAAGGACCACGTGCTCGGCTTCCGCGACCTCCTCAAGCGCGTGACGATCGGCGAGATCTGGGCCACACCGCGGCTCTGGCGCGAGCAGGCCGAGGCGGAGGGCGGGCTGTGTCCGGACGCCGAGGCCTTCCACCAAGAGGCGGCGCGCCGGGTCGCCGCGGTGAGGAAGGCCGTCGCCGCCGGCCGCGAGCCAGCCTCTGGCGACCGCATCCGCGTCATCGGCTACGACGTCGCCCAGGAGGACTACGAGTACTCGGGCTTCCGGCCGAGTACATGAGCCGCCCGGGCGAGGCGGTCTCGCGCCTCGACGGCGAGGAGCTGGGCGACCAGTTCGAGGCGTTCATCCACGCTCCGTTCAAGAGTGATTGCGCGGCCGAGAGGAACGCCACCTCACTAGCCATGCAGCTCACGCTGAAGGACGCCTCCGGGAGCGAGGGCCACGCGCTGCTCCTGGGCGACCTCGCCTACGAGACGATCGCGAAGATCTTCGCCTATAGCGAAGACCATGACCGGCCAGAGCGGCTCGCGTGGGAGGTGCTGCTGGCGCCCCACCATTGCTCGAAGCGGGCTATGTACGTCTCCGAGGACGGGAAGGACGTGCTGATGCACGACCTTCTGGGCGCCCTGTCCCGGCACGCTGCGGACGGTGCGGTGGTCGTGGTCAGCAGCTCGACCTTCCGCTCCGAGGACGAGCCGGGCGACAACCCGCCGCACAACATGGCGAGGCACCGCTACGAGGAGCTGGTCGAGAAGGTGGTGGTCACGGCGGAGCACGGGGGCGCCGGATCGCCACAGCCGGTGGTGTTCACGGTCGGCCCCGGCGGCCTCGTCCTGGTCCCCCCGGTCGAGGCGGAGGAGGGCGCCGACCTGGGGAAGGCGGTCGTGGCAGGGGGCCTGGGCTTTGCGATCGGCGGCTTGCTCGGGCTACTGATCGACCGGTGGGCGGCGAGCCGCCGCGAGCGCCCGACTGACCAGGCCTCCCCGCCGGGGCCGCGCGGCCTGAACCGTGTCAGGCAGGCGGTCAGGGCGGCGCGTGGCGAGGACGCAGCCCCGCAACAGCCAGTGGGCTTCGGCCGGGCCTGATGATCTCGCTGCCGGTGGATGCGGACGAAGGGCAGCGCCTCGCCGCCGAGCAGCTCATGGAGATCGCCTCCGTGGGCACCGGCTTTGAGGTGCTGTCCATCACGACCGTGCCGGAGCTGCCAGGCTGGCTGCAGGTGGAGTGTCGCTTGACTGCACCAATACGCCACATGCCCCCGAGTCGGAACGGGCCCTGGCGGCGTACATGACCCCCACCGGGATCGTCCTCGCCGACGCCGGCCTCCGGCAGTGCTGTCCGCCGGGGCACTGCGACGCGATGAGCCTCGTCCCTCCGCGTGAGGTCTGGGTGGTGCAGACGGCGGACTCGGGCCCGGTCCTCGGCGCCCGGGGGGTGACCGATCCCTCCTGCGGGGAGGTGCCGGGGAACGTGGTCCTGGTCAACGCCCACAGCGGCCACATCATCGCCACCGTTGCCTGGGGGCCGGCCTTCGGCGTCTGCCACGGTGTCTGAATCTGGCCGTCTGGGGGGCGCCGCCCGGGACCGCTTGCCGCGCTCCTGGGCGCGCGGGTGGTGGCGCTGGCGCTGCTGGCCGGGGCCTGCGGGTTCGCCGCCGCTCCCTCGCCCTCGCTCGTGCCCCGCTCTCCCCCTCGCCCTCGGCGGAGGATGCGGTCCTCGTGCAGATCGCCGGTCCGGCCACGATCACCGAGTTCCAGACGGTGGGGGCGCCGACGAGCCGGCCGGCCGCGGTCGGAGACGTGATGCCGCCCGGGAGCGGGCTCCAGCTCGGTCCCTATCCCGGGGACTCGGCCACGGTCCGCCTGCCGGGGGGCTCGACCGTACGGCTCACCGGCCCGGCGGTCGCGGCCACCGGTCGCCTGGGGGCCCGCCTCTCCTTCGGGTTCGGCGGGAATGGGTCGCCGCCGGCGGCGATCGTCCTGAGCCTGTTCGGTCCGGCGCGGTTGCAGGTGGCCCCGGGGACCCGGCTCCGGGTCCGGGTCGGGACCGCGGAGGTGACCGCAGAGGGGCCGGCCGTGTTCTCGACCTTTTGGATGAGCCCGAACGTGCCCGACGCCACGGTCTCGGTCAGCCGGGGCGCGGTCGTGGTCAGCGGTGGCGAGGGGACACCTTCGGGGCCGACTCGCCTGGCGGCCGGGCAGAGCGTCTTCATCCACGCACCGACCGGACGCTGACCGGGAACCCACCAAGGTGGACGCTTCGGTGCTGGCCACCGGCCCCGACCCACCGCTCCTCGGTCCGTTCGCTCGCGGTCGAGGTCGACGGCGGTCACCGGTCGTGTCGGATCGGATGATGCGGAGGCGGCGTCCTGGACCGGCTCACCGTGGTGATGGTGGGCTCGTCGGGGAGGCGGATCTCACCTTCCTATCGGTCTCGTTGGTCTCGGTCGGGCTTGCGGCCGTAGGCGATGGCCAGGAGCGCGATCGTGTGGTGCTCCTCGAGTTCCCGCATGGCACGGCGGATGAGGTCGGCCGCCTCCTCGGCGGAGAGGACGCCCCTGGCCTGTAGCACCTCGCAGATGCGGGTGATTCCCGCCCGACCGTTGCTGGCCAAAAAGGAGCCGACCCGGCCGCCCCACTCCCCGACCGGCAGCTCGAACTCGCGCCGGGTCACCGCCTCCAGCCCGGCCTCGCGCAGATAGCCGTCGACCGACCTGAAGACGGCATCCCCGGTGTCCAGCCCCAGCGAGCCGGCCATCTCCTGGAACATCCGCTGCAGGCGTTCGGTCGCCGGCCCGATGCGGCGATCGCCCATGGCCGGCTCGGCCAGCTCGACCCA
>Ga0209810_1000448_pt1 | contig 91841 bp, 69 predicted proteins | sample Coa_R1_7_FD_187159 | JGI IMG/M metagenome (GOLD analysis project Ga0209810, IMG submission 187159) | Surface soil microbial communities from Centralia Pennsylvania, which are recovering from an underground coalmine fire - Coalmine... | ecosystem: Environmental > Terrestrial > Soil > Unclassified... | reverse complement strand
AGCAGCAGATGCTCGGTGGAGACGTAGTTTTCTCCCAGCCTGCCGGCTTCTTCCTGGGCAAAGAAGACCACCCGTCTGGCCCGCTCCGTAAACCGTTGCCACATCGCCTATCTCCTCTCTGTCGGCGCCACACATTCCCTTCCTTAAATTCGGGGTCAACAGGCGGGGTCCTTCTTCCTCTTAAGAACGTATTTTTAGATAGTTTTTCTGGAGGACCCATACACAGAGTGGAGCAGGAGGGGATCGCCATTCAAACCTTTCTTCCATTTCCCGATTTCGAAGAATCGGCGCGCGTGCTGGACAGACAGCGGCTGGGAAAACAGCGATTAGAGGCGCTCCATCTGCTGCGCTGCCTGCGAGACCCGTCCCTGGGATGGCAGAATCATCCGGCGCTGCGGATGTGGCGCGGATACGAGAAGGCGCTAGGGACCTACGCGCAGGCGATCTGCGCCGAGTGGAAGCGGCGCGGCTACCGCGATACGATCTCGGAAACTCTTTTTCGCGAGTTCGGAGCCAGGCCCTGGGTAACATCCCCTCGGGCGCTCGCTCGGAAGGATCTGCCGCCCTGGCTCGGTCGCGAGGATTTCCACGCCAGCCACCGGGCGACCTTGCTATGGAAAAATCCGGACTGGTACGGGCAGTTCGGCTGGAAAGAGGCGCCGGTCTATGGATATGCATGGCCCGTTCCGCTGTTGGGGAATAGAGGAATCAGGCCGCCATCCCGGCAGGTTCCCTTACAACCATAGAGAGCCGATGTGCTGCGCGGAAAAGGGCAGCACATCGGCGTCCAACCAGCCATGAGTCTACTGCGGCGCGGGAAGGGGACCGGTCGAGCCGCAGCCCGAAATGGACATCTGCTCGATACTGCAGAGGAACGAGTAGACCTTGTTCGGATAGGCCAGCGCGTTCCAGTTGCTGTTGAGCACGCCATAGCTGTCGTTGCCGTTGATGGACCAGTAGGTCCAGTTCAGATTGGAGAGGGCATAACCGGAATCGTTGGTCGTCGTCCGCACGTAGCTGCTCTGGACGTAGTTGACCAGGTCGGTGAACCACTGGCCCTGGCTGCCGGCGCCGGAGGTATAGCAGTCGCTCGAGGCGTTTCCGGTCCCGAACTCGCCCAGCCACGTCGGCGTCTGGCTATAGGCCGTCGCGCCCGTGTTGCTCCAGGGGTAGGCGCTGTGGCCGGGCCAGACCGGGTTGATGCCGCCGGACAGGTTGGTAAAGCCCCAGTGGCTGGTCCAGACATCGGCCAGGCTGGAGGAGGAGCAGCCGGACTTGTAACAGGTGCCGGTGTTGAACCACGGCTGCTGGTATTCGCTGGGCCCGTAGTCGTGTCCGGAGTATACGAGCTGGTTAGCCACCGGCGCTCCCAGGCCGCTGGCGCTGCCGCCGCTGTTTAACACGACCGGCGCGCCGGGATTGTTGGCGTTGCCGTTGATTCCCTGCAGTTGTCCGCCCCACCAGTAGTAGTCGTAGGGACCGTTGGCGGCCGTACCGGTCGCCGTGGGAAACTGGCTGATACCTTCCACGAAGATCAGAGGATAGTCCCAGCCGTGGCTGGCGGCATCGCCCAGGATGCTATCGCCCGCCCGCTCTGCGGCCAGCCGCCAATCGTGCGGCGTGCTGGTGGTGATGGCGAACGGATTGGGGTTGGGATTGGTCGTCGGACTGATGCCGTCGCCGGTACCCCACGTGGCCCCTTGCAGGTAGGCGGTCCTGCTCGGCGTGTGCGGCTCGTTGCGCAGATCGTAGCCCAGGACGATCGGGAAGCCGTCGGAGGCAAGGTAGTTGAGGGTGACCGTGTCGTTGGCCTGCTTGACCCCATGCACCCAACGCTGCACGTTGACCCAATCGTTGATCCAGGACGATTCCGGATAGTTGTTACTGCCGGAGACGTAGTACCAGAGGCCGTTCGCTTCGGCGGAGTTGCCGGCTTCGGAGCGGTGGTTGTCGAGGATGACGTGCAGGCCGAGAGAGCCGAGATAGTTGATGATCAACGCCAGGATGTCGCGCGCGTTCTTTCCCTTACAGTCCGGACAGGCGCTGGTATAGTGGTAGGAGGCGGCGGGGTCTTGCTCCCACATCTGGTTGCTGAAGGGAAGGCGGACCGTGTTGAACCCATACTGCAGAATCTGCGTAGCGATGGACTTATAGTCCACCGTCCACATGCCGTCCGGCACATAAGAAGTCGTCTCCGCGCCGTACCAGTTGACGCCTGCGATGATGTACTGTGTGCCGGAGGGAGTGAGGATTTTGGTGCCGCTGGTCGTCCAGCCGGTCGCGGCGGCGAAGGGGCTGCCGAGCAACAGGCTTCCGAGCGCCATGCAGAGGGTCAAGGCGAGGCGCGTAAGGCCGAAAGAGGAGAGGCGCCGGAAATGGCGGACGAAGCGCTCCGGCGAGAGAGAAAGAGGGAAACTGGGAACCATGCTTTTCTCCTTTCGTGAGGAGGGAGGCAAATCGGGACCTCCCGGTTGTCGTAGAGCGTTCCTTCTGACCCGTCTCGTCCCCTGCTTAGAGAGGGTGCGGTCATTGTGGGCGTGGCCCGTTCTGCCGCTGGAAGCCGCGCGCAGACAGCAGAAATGACGGTTTGTCTTTTACTCTCTCGTAGCGAACGGGGAGTCCAGTATAACAAAATCGCCCGGCGCTGTCAAGCCGGGCGCGCGTTGCCGGCGAAGCCGGTTTGTGGTACACTGCTCCCGAATCGAAGGAGGAAAGGCACGTGACCCAGACCGTTCCGCCGCGACGCGCACAATGTCCCGACCCGCCGACCGTCGCCGAGAACATCACCCACCTGACGCCCTATCGCCCCGGCAAGCCCATCGAAGAGGTCGAGCGCGAGCTGGGCCTGACGGACATCGTCAAGCTGGCCAGCAATGAGAACAACCTCGGTCCCTCCCCGAAAGCGATCGAGGCGATGCAGCGGGCCGCCGCGCAGATGCACCTCTATCCCGAAGCGACCGCGCCGCGTCTGCGCGAGGCGCTCGCGCGGCATCTCGGCGTGGACGAGAAGATGCTGGTCTTCGGCAACGGCTCCGACGACATCATCCACCTGCTCGGCGTCACCTTCCTGGAACCGGGCGACGAGGTGATCCAGGCCGAGCCCTCGTTCGTGCGCTACAAAGCGGCGGCGATCCTTAACAACGCGCCCTGCCACAGCCTCCCGCTCGATTCCGGCTGGACGCACGATCTGGAGGCGATGGCGGAGCGGATCAACGCCCATACCCGCCTGATCTTCCTCTGCAACCCCAACAATCCCACCGGGACCATCGTGAGCCGCGCCGCCCTGGAACGCTTCCTGGACCGCGTTCCGGAGCGCGCGATCGTGGTCCTGGACGAAGCCTATTTCGAGTACGCGCAGGGACCGGACTTCCCGGACGGCTCGCGTTACGTGCAGGAAGGGCGCAACGTGGTCGTGCTGCGCACCTTCTCCAAGATTTATGGGCTGGCCGGACTGCGGATCGGCTACGGCATCATGCGTCCGGAGATCGCGGCGTGGCTGGAGCGCACGCGCGAGCCGTTCAACGTCAGCGGCATGGCCCAGGCGGCGGCGCTGGCCGCCCTGGCGGATACCGAGCATGTCGAGCGCACGCTGGCGATGAATGCGGCGGGCAAGCAGGCGTTCTATGCGGGCTTCGAGGCGCTGGGACTGCCCTACACGCCGACGCACGCCAACTTCGTCTGGGTGGACGTCCGCCGGGACTGCAAGGCGGTCTTCGAGGCGCTGCTGCGCCAGGGGGTCATCACGCGCACGGGCGACATCTTCGGCGCGCCGACCCACCTGCGCGTCACCATCGGCAGGCCGGAGGAGAACGCGCGCTTCCTTACCGCCCTGCGCGCCGCTCTCGACTGAGCCTTTTAAGCCCTCACCTCATCCTCTCCCTGATTCCAGGGGCGCCTGCTTGTAACGATGCTGTAACGATAGCGTAACGCTCATCTTGTATAATAGCCTCAGACAGGATTTCCTTTAGCACCAAAAGGTAATGTCCGCACACATAGCGAATCTGGCTGCTCTTAGCAGCCGTGTCCATAGGCGCAGCGCCTTCTCGGAAAGGAGACCGACCATGAAATGGTTTCTCAAAGCTACAATAGCTTTCGCTCTACTCTATCTCATCATGCTCGTTCCCGCTCATGCTCAGAGCCTTTATACCTTCTCCCCCTTAGATGCTAACCAGCATAATGCGGATGGCGCCAATCCACAATCCATCATTCAAGGCGCCGACGGCAACTTCTATGGAGTAGCCACCAGCGGAGGCGTCAACGGCAGCGGAACGGTTTTCAAGATCACACGGGATGGTCACCTGGCACTCCTGCATACCTTCTCCGCCCTGGATTCCAACGGGTACAACGCGGATGGCGCCTACCCACTGGCCCTCATACAAGGCACCGACGGCAACTTCTACGGCGTGGCCCTTTTAGGAGGAACCCAGGGCAGTTGCTGCGTTTTCAAGATCACTCCCCAGGGGAACTTTACCACGCTGCACTCTTATGCGGCCGATGGCTCGGATGGCGAAGCGCCGATGGATATCGTGCAGGGACTGGATGGCAACTACTATGGGGTCACCGCCGGGGGAGGCGCCAACGGCAACGGCACCATTTTCAAAACCACCTCAGACGGTAACTATACCATCCTGTATACCTTCTCGGCTACGGATGCCAACGGCAACAATGCGGATGGGACCAATCCTCAATCGATCCTTCAGGGCGCAGGCGGCAACCTCTATGGCATCGCCACCAGCGGTGGCGCTAACGGTAACGGCACCATTTTCAAGATCACGACCAAAGGGAACTTTAACACGATCTATACGTTCTCCCCGCTGGATTCCAGCGGATACAATGCCGATGGAGCCAATCCGCAAGCCCTGATTCAGGCCGCAGACGGCAACCTCTACGGCGTCGCCACGGCAGGCGGGACCTGCGGCAGCTGCACCATTTTCAAGATTACGACGGCGGGTCATTTTACGACCCTCCATTCTTTTGCCGCCGATGGCTCGGATGGCGACGTGCCGATGGGGATCATGGAGGGCATAGACGGCAAATTCTATGGGGTCACAGCCGCCGGGGGCGCCAATGACACCGGCACCGTCTACGAAATCACCTCGGACGGCAGCTTTACGACCCTGTACTCCTTCTCGTCTTCCGGGTCGAACGGCAACAATGCGGATGGCTCCAGTCCGGGGTCCCTGATCGAAGATGCAAACAGCCCCACCGGCTTCGACATCGCCGCCAACGCGGGCGGAGCGAATAGCACCGGGACCATTGCGCAGGTGGTCCATACCCCCTCCCATCACGCCTTGCTCTTCCAGAACGCTTCCAGCGGCCAGCTTGCCGTCTGGTATATGTATGGCGTCGCACCCTTTGGAGGCGACTTCGCGACGCCGGTCCAGGACCCGGCCTGGAAAGCCGTCGGCGATGACGACCAGCAGAGCTACGACGATCCCTATAAGATCTTCTTCCAGAACCCGAGCGCCGGCCGGGTGGCCGTCTGGGATATGAGCAACATGAAGGCTACCAACGGCCAGATGCTTTCTTCCACCCCGCCTGCCGGCTGGAACGTCATCAGCATGGCCGACTTCAATAAAGATGGCATCCCCGATCTCTTGCTGCAGAACGCGAACACCGGCCAGCTTGCGATCTGGTACATGAACGGCGACTCCGCGTTTGACGGCACGTATGTTACTCCGACGCCATCTGCCAATTGGGACGTGGTCGGCAGCCTGGATTTCAACGGCGACGGCAACCCTGACCTCCTGTTCCAAAACCGTTCTACCGGCCAGCTTGTGGTATGGTTTATGAACGGCAATACCGCCGTCGACGGCGTCTACCTCGCCGATTCGGTGCCCTCCGGCTGGAAGTGCGTCTCTCTTCTCGCCCAATCCCTGCCTCTGCGCCCGGCCGGCTACGTCACGGCAAGCCTGGTCTTCCAGAACACGTCCACCGGTCAGTTGGCCTACTGGCTGCTGAGCGGCACCCAGGTGGTCGATGGCAATTTCTTCTCGTATCAGCCGGCATCCGGCTGGCATGTGGCCGGTCCGCACTAGGCTAAGCGTGTGTCTGTTCCTAGGCAGCATAGATTTTCACCACCCGCTCGCTTCGCTCGCTAGAGACACAGAGGCACAGAGGAAAAGCCAATGCGAGAAAAACCAGGAGAAAAGAAAGAGGTGGGTGCAAATAGAAAAGCCTGTGCCTCTGCTATCCACACAAGGAGAACACAGAGAAAAACGATTCTGCTATAGCGAGGATTGGCTTTTCTCGCATTGGCTTTTCCTCTGTGCCTCTGTGTCTCTAGCGAGCGAAGCGAGCGGGTGGTGAAATCTCTGCGGTCTGGCGGTCGGTAGCGGAAATGGGCGGAGGGGCTTGCTGTGCGTCTTCTGGGCTGGGGGTGCGCCTTCGTTGCGATCGGATTTTTGGCGCTCTCGCTGCCGCTGCGCTGTGTTAAGCAGGCGGGGGAGATCGGCGGGTTCTCGCTGCTCGATGGCGCCGTGATGGGCGCTTGTCTGGCCCTGATCACGCGCACCCGCCGGCCCACCTGGATCTATCTCCTGCTGGCGGCAGCCATGCTCACGCTCTGGCCTATCGTCGTGGCCTGGCCGCCAGGAGATCCGGAGGCTATTCACCCCTGGCGGGGCGCGCCGGAGATTGCGACCAACTACTTCGACGCGTTGCGCGTCTGCCTCTTTCTGGCCGGCATTCCCTATCCCTTTGTCCGTTTGGGGCATCACGCCCCCGATCTGCCTCCGCCGGAAAATCCGCCTGTTTCGTCGCCTTCCGGGTAACATCCTTCCCCTGGGAACACGTAAGAAGAGAAGAGGCGTGTTCGGTAGCGACGGTGTTGCGCGCCCGCACTTATGGTAAGGAGATGAAAAACGACGAATGAACAGCCATTCCTCCTATTCGCAGGCTCCGAATCGCTCGCGCCTGCGCATGTTCCTGGTGGTCGTCGCCGCTTTTGTCGTGGGGGGATTGATCCTGCCCAACATCCGTATTTCCTGGAAAGAGCCCGTCAGTCAGGCCGAGACAGATACAGGGCTGGGCATTAAGCCCGGTGCGCCCGAGCCGCTCTCCGCCGACGAGATCTACGCCCGCGCCGCGCAGGCAGCCTATAAGTCGGTGGTCTTCATCGATACGACGGAACGCGTCCAGATTCACGATATGATGGACCAGTTCTTTCCGGAGCCGCGCTACAGCCAGCAGCAGATGCAGGGTTCCGGCGTCATCGTCTCTCCCGATGGCTATATTCTGACCAACGAGCACGTCGTCGGCGGCTCCAACGTGGCCGGGCGGACGATCAGCATCACCTTGACCGACGGACATAAGTACACGGGCACGGTCGTCGGCGCCGACCGCCTGACGGATGTGGCTCTTATTAAAGTGGATGCCGGCGGGCTGCCCGCCGCTCGGATGGGCACGGTGAAGGGCCTGGTCCCCGGCCAGTTGGTCGTGGCGATCGGCAACCCGTTCGAGCTGCGGTTCACGGTCACGCACGGGGTCGTCAGCGCCCTACAGCGTCCCGTTACCACGCCCGACGGTCGCACCTACGCCGATCTGATCCAGCACGACGCGCTCATCAATCCCGGCAACTCCGGCGGCCCGCTGGTCGACCGGAACGGGCAGGTCATCGGCATCAATACACTTGTCGAATCGAACGCGCAGGGCATTGGCTTTGCCATTCCCATCGATACGGCGCTCCGGGTGGCCGACGAGCTGAAGCGGTTCGGACGCATCAAGCGTCCGTGGCTGGGCATCATTCCGATCACGAACACGACCGCCTTCGCTGATTACTACGGCCTGCCCAGCGTGCAAGGAGTAGTCGTGGGGCGTCTGGCCGACGATGGCCCTGCCGCCGGCGCCGGGCTGCAGGTAGGCGACGTCATTACGCAGTTGAACGGCCAGCCGGTCAAGAGCCGGGAAGATTTCGAGAACGTCGAGAAGTCGCTGCATATCGGCCAGCACGTCAAAGTCATCGTCATGCGGTCTGACGGGCGCGGGGAAGGAACGGTCACCGTGGGGGAAGCCCCGTAAAACAGGGGTGTCGCCGCTGTCCTCGGCGGTTTCATTCGCAAAGCGAACGGGGGTGTCACCTACTTCCTGGGTGACACCCCCGTTTTATCGGTCTTTCACCTGGATCTTGTTGCTGACGTCGCGGATGGCCGGCGCTGTCCACGCGTAGTTTCCTGCCGCCGTTTTGGCGCGCTCGCTGTGAACGACGCCCGTCAACGTGACGTGGCCGCCGTGGACCTGCACGTGAATGTCCGTCTCTCGGGCCAGGTGGGAATCGTTGCTCAGAGCATTGGTGATGTAGTCTGCGATATCCTGGTCGGTCGGCGGCAGGCCGCCCGGCCAGCCGCGCTGTTCCGGCGGGGGACCCTCCGGACCTTTGACGAAGTCTCCCCGGTCGGTATCGACAACGAGCTTGCGGTTCATGATTTAGACCCCCTTTTGGATGCCAATACAGGCTGGTCTAATCAGAGGTACGCGCGTTGGGAACACAGGTTCCGCGCCCGCCGCGCTCTGCGTCACAAAAGAGAGCCGGCGTCGTTATGGTGTATTGAAATCAGGTCGAATGCCAGACAGCGCCCGGCACAAGACTTACAAGGAGAAAACCATGATGCTGCGTCGTCTACTTCCCCTCGTGGGAGCTGCCGGGGCCACAGCTCTGTTTGGCTTGATGGGCATCGCACCCGCAAGCGCCCAGAGCTACTTCTCGATCCAGTTCGGACAGGGACACCATCGCCACTATCGCGACTGTGACCGGAACTACGACGGAGGTTATGTCTACGTCGCTCCTCCGCGCTGGGATCGGGACCGCTACGAACACCGCGATTGGGACCGCGACCGAGATCGGGATCGCGGCCACGACCGCTGGGACGGCGACCGCGACCGGGGCGATCATCGCCATCGGCGCTAAGGCTTGACGCGAAACAGGTAGAGACTACTTGATTCTAAACAGGGCTGGAACTCGTATGGGTTCCAGCCCTGTTGCTTTAAGGCGGGCCGAAACGTCACCTTGCTTTGAGATGAAAGATCGTCCCCATGCCACCCGCCCCACCGGAGTAGGTCGTTCCATAGAGGCTGCCATCCGCACCCTGAATCAGACCGCTGGGGCGACATCCGTCCCGATTGTACCATGTCGTTCCCGCCGTATTCTCCCGGTTGGCGCTGAAGGCATGGAGCAGGGACATCGAGCCATCCGGCGTGAGGCAAAAGACAGTGCCATCGCTTTTGTATCCGCCCTGGCAGGCCGTTCCGTAGAGATTGCCGTCCACGCCCCGGATCAGGGAGTCCGGACCGGCGCCATACCTTCGGGAGAAACTGTAGAGCGTCGTCAGCACGCCGTCCGGCGTGATCTTGAAGAGGGAGCCGAAACCGGCAGCGCCCCCATAAAAAGCCGCGCCGTAGAAGCCGCCGTCGTCTGCCGGCGCCAGGCCTGCCGAAGGGTTGGCCCCCTCCGCGTTGATTCCGTAGCCGCTGCTGTTGGTGGACGTGAACGCGCTGAAGGCATACAACAGGGTGAAGGTCCTCGTCGGGCTGATTCGGAAGACCGTGCCGTTGCCGTAGGCTCCGCCCCAATAGGTCGTGCCATAGAGATTGCCGTCTGCGCCCAGCGCCAGGGAGGCAGCGGGATTGGCCCCATCCTTATTGATGCCGTTGAAATCGAGGGCGGAAAAGGAGTGCAGGCGATCGAAGCCGCCTCGCGGCGTGATTCTAAAGATCGTGCCATACCCCTGGACCCCACCGTCGTGCGTCGTGCCGTACAAATCGCCGTCCGCGCCCTGCACCAGGCCCGCATAGGGATGCGCGCCGTCGGAATTGCATTGCGAATAGGGATCGAGCACGGAGAATGTGTGCAGCGTTTTCAGTGTCCCATCGGGGGTGATCTTGAAAACGGTCCCTGAGCCGCCCAGGCCGCCGCAGGGCGTCACGCCATAGAAGTCGCCGTCGGCGCCCTGGATCAGGCCTAGCGGGTTGCAGCCGTCGGCATTGATGTTGGCTTGTGCGGTCGGGTCCCAGCTTGCGGCGGAGAAGGTATAGAGGACGCTCAGCGCGCCCGAAGGCGCGATCTTAAAGATGGTTCCCGTGTTGTTGACGCCGCCCTGATAGGCCGTGCCGTAGAGCGCGCCGTCCGCGCCCTGGACGAGGCCGGAAAAGGGGTTGGCGCCTTCGGATCCGGTGAAGGCATAGAGGGTGGTCAGCGCAGCGGACTCGGCGTGGGCGACGGCGCCGGTCATCAGGCCGAGCGCCAGCAGGAAAACCGCCAAAAGGCGAAAGCGCGATGGGTATTGCATGGTCGTTGTCTTTCTTGCAGTAGAGCAGGTCGTCGCTGCGATGCCTGGATCGGGCGACGGGAGATACTACCGGAGAGGTGAGCGATGAAAACCTGTTACTCTGGCCTGGATGCGAGCGAGGGAAAAGCCAGGGGTTGGGCGTCAGGAACCTGTCACCTCATGAGTGAGGAAAGGACGTAACAACCCGCCTGCATGTTCCACCAGATAGCCCGGCAAAATGTAAATCCAGCACATTTCTCAGGAAAGGGTTTCTGGACGCAGAATCACAACGACCTGGGGCGCAATACGGGCACGACCGACGCGCAGGGCCATAGCGCCAAAATCGAGTACGGAGACAGCTCCGGCCGTTAGTGGCTGCTAATGTGGCCGAGCAAGTCCTTAACCGGTGAGGCAAGCAGCGGGCCAAGAATCGCGATCAGATTCGGCACATGAGCCATGAAATTGAAACTGAGTCCCCGATCGTCCAGCCACTTCTGGCGATCTGCCGTGGTTTTACCTGAATTCTCTTGATCTGCCAGTTTGGCGATGCGTTCGCTGAGCACGGCAGCCGTAGGTAGATAAATGGCGGCCAGTAGTGTCGTGTTATAGAGCGCGCGAACCAGCACCATGTTATTGACGAGTGCCTTAACGTCCTCATATACAGGCCCTTTTGGAGGTATCACCCAGGCCAGTACCCAGTTCATGCCTGCGTCCAACTGAATGATTCGCAATATCAGAACGGCTGTACTGATATAGAGTACCAGCCTCAATTGTTTCAACTGCACACCGAGGTAGCAGGCCTCCGTTTCGATGCGGTATCGCTCTTCCGGCACGCCACTGTTTGGGTCATAAGGTTGGAAACGCGCGTGCCATATCACACAGACAGCAATCGCGGCCAGGTAAATTGTGACCCCCATGGCTAAAGCATTGAAGATTTGATAGAGTCGGATCCCATGTCCACGGCTAAAGTCTTTCTCGACGGTTTGCTGCAAGAGTTGGTAGACATCTGGGGACGTTGGATAGAAGTAAGAATGGTAGGCTACGATAGACGCCAAAATCAAGGCTGCGATCCAGGCAAGCAGAATTGTCGGATTGTCTGTGACAGCATCCCAGACCGAATCCTCCTTGGGAGGATATACCCTGAGCGTATTGAACATTACATAGGCACCGAGTGGCAGTGTAACCAGGCATAACACCACATAGAGGGTGGTGAAACCGAGATAGTCAAGGCGGTTGGCGATTTTAAGCGCCCTAGCACCTTTCACCTCATCGCTCGCCTGTGTATTCTCTGCTGTCGTGGCGGCAGCACCTAGGCCAAGCGGCTTCAGGTCCGGTCTCTGGATCTGGGCATTCAGAAGTGGTATCGGCTTGCCATTTGTCAGATAGGCTGTAAAAAGATCGTTCGTGCCAATGACCGCAAGGAGTATCGCCAGCATCATGAGTATATTGAACGCGTTCTGATTTCGGCGTTTAATCTCCAGGGATCGTTTGCGCGTTTCTTGCCGTTGCAGATCGAGTGTGTGAGCAGACATAACGGGCCTCCCATACCTTCCGCCAAACAGGCAACAGGATCACTTGCTAGGAAAAGTATACTGCATGCAACAGAGAGTTCGCTGTCGATTACTTCACTGCTCCGATGTGAATTTGGTAACAGTGGCTTTGCTCTGTCTTCGCGAGGGCAGGAACAACGGAACGCGCGGCGAATAGTCTTGCATGCTGCCTATCCCGGCGCACAGGAGAGACGCCGTGAGTCTGCCAGTAGAAACCATCAGGCTGGCTGGAGGTTTGCTGTGCCACCCTACCGAAGGGAGGACAATGTCTATGGAACAGGCCATCAAATACCTGCCGGAGGAGATCCTTTCTTGAATCGGAGAGCGTTTTTAAAACGGAGCGTGACTGCCTCCGTGGCACTGGGCGCCGGGGTCTTCGCGACACCGGCCTTTGCCGCCGACGAGTACGATATCGTGATTTTGAACGGCCGGGTGATGGACCCGGAGTCCGGCCTCGATGCCGTGCGCAGCATCGGCATCCGGCAAGGCACCATCCGCACCATCTCCCGGAGCCGGCTGCGCGGGCGAGTCACCCTGGATGCGACCGGGCTGGTCGTCGCACCGGGCTTTATCGACGTGCTCGCGCACGGCATGGACCTGGAGAACAATCGCTATCAGGCCCATGACGGTGTCACTACCGTGCTGGCCCTGGAGGGTGATACGGCGGACATCGATGGCTGGTACACGGAGCGGCAGGGCAAGATGCTCCTCAACTACGGCGCCAGCGTCGGGCATGGGCAGGTGCGGTCCAGGGTGGTTGGGAGAACGAAGCGCGAGGATGCCGAGTACCGGGCCGCGACCAAGGCCGAGCTGGCGGAGATCCTGCAGGGGATCGAGCAGGGATTGAAGCGGGGCGCGCTCGCGGTCGGCTTCGGCCTGGAGTACACGCCGGGCACGTCCCATCCCGAGGTCATCGAAGCTTTTCGCGTGGCCGCGCGCTACGGCGCGTCCTGTCACGTGCATACCCGCTTCGGCTCGCTGCTGGAGCCGGACAACAACGTCGCCGCCGTGGAGGAGGTCCTGGCGGCCAGCGTCATCACCGGCGCGCCGCTTCATATCGTGCACGTGCCGAGCATGGCGTTGAGCATGACGCCCTACGTGCTGAAAATGATCGGCGACGCACAGGCGCGCGGCATGGACCTGACCGCCTGCTGCTACCCCTACACCGCCTTCGGGACCGGTCTGGGCTCGGCGGTCTTCGACGAGGGCTGGCAGCAGCGGTTCGGCATCACCTACTCGGATCTGCAGTGGGCCGCCACCGGGGAGCGGCTGACGCCGGAGACCTTCGCCAAATACCGCAAGGAGGGCGGTTTCGTGATCGCTTACGCCATCCCCGAAGAGGCCGTGCGCGCCGCCGTCAGCAGCCCGGCGACGATGATCGGCAGCGACGGCGGCCTCAATCACGGCAAGGGCCATCCGCGCAGCTCCGGCACCTACGCGCGGATCCTGGGGCGCTACGTGCGCGAGCAGAAGGCGCTCCCCTTGATGGAAGCTCTGCGGAAAATGACCCTCATGCCGGCCCGGCGGATGGAGAAGCGGACGCCTTCCATGAAGAACAAAGGCCGGCTGCGCCCCGGCGCGGATGCGGACATCACCGTTTTCGATGCCGCCACCATTATCGATAAATCCGATTTTAATAACCCGGCGCAGTATTCGGAGGGTGTGCGCTATGTCCTCGTTAACGGCGTGCCCGTCGTGAAGGACGGACAACTACAGGATGTCCCGCTGCCCGGCCAGCCGGTCCGCGCCCCTATCCGCGCCTGAGGCGTTCTCTAGCTCCCACTTTCTAAAACCGCCTGTCCGGCTCGGTACCTGGACGGGATAGCGCCCTCGCAGGAGTTGGCCTGGCGGTTGTCTAACAAGCCTTCCGGTTTAATCTCAACTCCGAGGAAAAAGAAAGATGGATCTGCTTCAGATAAAGAATGGGAAGATCGTGGATGGGCAGGACCAGCCTGTTCGCCTGCGAGGGACCTGCGTCGGCGGCTGGATGAACATGGAGAACTTCATCAACGGCACGCCGGGCGCCGAACATACCCTGCGCCGCTACATGGCCGAAGTGCTGGGTCCGGCAAAGGCCGAGTTCTTCTTCACGCGCCTGCTCGACTATATGCTGGCGGAAGAGGACATCGCCTTCATGAAGTCGTGCGGCGCGACGGTGGTGCGCCTGCCGGTCAACTATCACCATTTCGAGCGGGATGCCGAACCGTATAAGTACCTCGACGCCGGGTTCGAGCGGCTCAGCCGGGCGATCTTCTGGTGCGAAAAGCACGGCCTCTACGCCATCCTCGACCTGCATTCGTGCGCGGGCTGGCAGAACACCGACTGGCATTGCGACAACGATAGCCGCCACGCGCTATTCTGGATCCATAAAGACTTTCAGGACCGTTTCGTGGCGCTCTGGGAGGAGCTCGCCCGCCGGTTCCAGGGTCAGGCCGCCCTCGCCGGCTACAACGTGATGAACGAGCCGGTCACCGGCACGCCCAACGGCCGCTTCCAGGACGGGACCTATATCTCGAACTGGGACGCGCTCAACAGCCTCTACCGGCGCGTCGTGTCCGCCATCCGCAAGATCGACTCGGACCATATTATTTTTCTGGAGGGGGACTGCTTCTCCGCGCTTTTCGACGGCCTGGAGCCGCCGTTTGCCGAGAACCTGGCCTACAGCAGCCACAACTACACCGGCGCGGGATTCGGCCCCGGTCCCTATCCCGGCGATTTCTGGGGCTCGCATTGGGACAGGCAGAAGCAGGAAGAGGTGTTCCTGTCTGCCTCCGGCACGCGGTTTGCGCATAAGCACAACGTGCCGCTCTGGGTCGGAGAGTACGGTTCCGTTTTCCACGGCCCGCCCGGCGATCTGGCCTATCGTCTGCAGGCGTTCCAGGACCAGACGGACGCTTTCGAGACGTTCGGCGCGCACTGGACGACCTGGACCTACAAGGATGTGGGGGTGATGAGCTGGGTCTACGTCAATCCGGAAGCGGACTACATGCGGCGCACGGAGAAGATACGCAAAGCCAAGGAACTACTGAGTGTGGACTTCTGGGAGCCGATGGCGACCGCCGCGCCCGCCCGCGATGCGATCCGGCAACTGGCGGAGTTCGCCGAGCAGGTGATCGCCGACCCGGACACCAAGGTCGTGGCGAACCGGCGCTACCTGGAGCAGACCATTAACGAGGTCTACATGGGCACGCTCCTGCAGCCGGTCTATGCGAAGCAGTTCAAAGACCTGTCCGAGGAAGAGATCGACCGGGCGCTTTCGTCCTTCTCCCTGGCGCAATGCCGACGGCAGGAAGAGTATCTGAAGGTCCTCCGCCAGTTTTTCTCCCGTCCCGCCTGACTCTTTATGGGGTGAAGTTATACGCCGAGGATGTAGGTGTTGCCGGGAAGGCGGCGGACCAGGCCGCTGAGTTCGAGGAAGGTCATCTCGATACCCGCCTGGGTGGAGGTCAAGCCGGCTTCCTGGGCGATGGCGTCGATGTGCCGGGGCGTGAGGGAAAGGCACTCCAGCAGCTTGCGCTGGGCATCGGGAAGGGAGCTGAGCAACCCTTTACGAGACGCTTGAAGCGAGGAATCGAGGGGGGGTGTGCTGGCGCCTTCCTCCAGTTCCAGAGCGAACTGAGTGGCTGGCTTGGGAGGCAGCACGACCATATCGAACGCGCGCAGGATGTCGGCGGTCTCGGTGACCAGGATCGCTCCGTCTTTGAGCAAATCATTGGTTCCGGCGCTGGCTGAGCGGTCTATGTTTCCTGGCACAGCAAGGATAGGGCGGCCATGTTCGGCGGCGTAGCCGGATGTGATCAAAGCGCCGCTTTGTTTGGGAGCTTCCACAACAAGCACACCTAAAGAGAGACCACTGATGATTCTATTGCGAAGCGGGAAGTGCCATGCTTCAGGCTGCGCGCCCGGAGGGTACTCGCTGATCAGCGCCCCCTGCGCGGCGATTTGCGCGAAGAGGGCGCGGTTCTCGCGCGGATAGTCTACGTCCAGACCGCAGCCCAGCACCGCCAGCGTGCGGCCACCCGCCGAGAGCGCGCCTCGATGGGCTGCCGCGTCGATGCCGACCGCCCCACCGCTGACCACCGTCAGACCATACCCGGCCAACTCACGGGCGATCCGCTCGGCCGTGGCGCGGCCATAAGGCGTGGCGTGACGGGAGCCGACCATTCCCACGCTCAGCCGGTCCTCGGCAGCCAGTGTACCCTGCACGAAGAGCAGGGCGGGCGGATCGGGAATCTCGGAAAGCAGGCGAGGATAGCCCGGCTGTCCCTGGAGGACAAGCTGCACCTCGTGCCGCTCGATCCAGGCGACCTGTCTATCCGTCGCCGCATAGGCCGGGTCGCGCAGGCGCGTGAGATAGCGCGCGTGAAATCCCGGCGCCTGCTCCAGGGCCGTGTCGTCAGCCGCAAAGATCGCCTGGGGATCGTTGCCGAAGAGGGTAAGAAGCGCAGCCAGAAAACGCGGCGAGAGAGGCACGTTGGCCAGGCGCAGCCAGGCGCGCAGCGCCTCTCCCTCCGGGTGAAACGAGGATGTCTGCATGGGTAGGGAACTTAGGGCGCTTGGTTTCCGCCGTTTCCGCCCCCACCGACGCCGCCCCCGCCTGGGCCGCCCGGACCACCTGGGCCGCCGAAACCACCGAATTTGCCGCTATTATTCCCGTTGTTCTGCTGATTGCTCTTCGGAGCGCGGCGCGGCAGCGAATTATCGATATAGAACAGCCAGGTTTTGGTGGCCTGGTTGCCCATCCAGTCGCTAACGGTGATCGTGGCCCGGTGGATGCCATCGCTCAAGCCGACCATCTCCGTGCCGGCGCCGCTTTCCTGGGTCGAATAGGAGACGTTGCCGGACTCGGACGTATAGGTGTAACCCGGCTTCAGGTTGGGATCGAGGACATCCCCCAGTTGGCCGCGCTGGCGCGGAATCGTGGTGTCGTCCACTTTAAAGCTGAGCGTATCCAGATTCAGGCCGGAACCCTCGTCCACGATGCGGGCGGAGATGGTAAAGGGAGGAAAGCCGTTGGCATGCTCCCCCTCCAGCGGCTCCACGACGGTGATCTCCGGGGCGAGCGTGTCGGGCGCATCGTGGCGGAAGGCCGTCATCGTCCCATCGTCCGTCACCACATACAGCGTGCCGGCGGCGGCGACAGGGTGAGCGGCCACGTTGGCATCGATGGGGACCTCCTGCGCGTTGACGGAACTGGGGATGACCGAGTAGTTCCACTTGAGTCCGCCGGTGGCCAGATTGAAGACGTAGACGCCACCCCGCGCGGTCCCGACGACCAGATCGTTGCCGGCAATGAGCGGCTGCGCCATGATCTCATTCGCCAGGCGGGGAGCCTGCCTCCAGACGCCTCGACCACGCGAGTTGATGGCGTAGATATAGCCGTCTGTGGTCGGCACGTAGGAGGTTCCGTCCGCGCTCACGGCCGGGGGTGTCGCCGCCTCATTGGGCAGCGGAATCGCCCAGACACGGTAGCCGCTGCGCGCGCGGTAGGCGGAGAGGGTGTTGCTGGCCGCCAGATAGATCGTATCGCCGACGACCACCGGCCGGGCGCTGGTGACATCCATATCCAGCCGCTGCGCCCACTTCTGCACGCCCGTGGCCAGGTCGATGGCGTGCATCACCTGCTCGGCGGTGATATAGTACATCGTATTGTTTTCGTCGATGGCGAAGTCGGAGACGATGTCTCCGCCGATCGGAATGCCCGGCTGCGAGGGGCTGCCCCAGGCGCCGCCGAGCAGCTTGCCGGTCCGGGCGTCGATGCCGTAGAAGCGCCCGTTATCCGCCGCGAAATAGATGTTGTTGCCGACCAGTTTGGGCGAGGTGTAAACGCCGGAACGGGTCAGCCGGAAGGGGGTCCACACTTCCTTGCCGTCGGCGGCATTGAGGGCGTAAAGGCCATCGCCGGCGCCGAAATAGAGGACGCCGTTGCTGTAGACCGGCGAGCCTGTCACGAGGGCGGGCAACGGGTCGAGCTCCGGATAGCGCCATCGCAGTCCGCCCGTATTCAGGTCGACGGCATAGACGCGGCGGCCTGCCGAGAGGTAGACGCTGTCGTCGGTCACGATGGGAGCGGCGTGGTTGAGGGCGACGGCTTCCCCGGTGAACTTCCAGAGAACGGCCAGCGGCGTGTCGATGGTCGTGGTGCTCTGTCCACTCTGCGTAAGCGCCACGTTCTGGACCGGCGCGGCGGTCGTCTGGTCGTTTTGACCGGCGACGGCGGCCATCGGCACGGCTATCAGGGCGAGAAATACGAGCGCGCGCAGGAGCCGGCGACTTCCTGGCGCGGGTCTGCCCACGGCGCAGGCTGTCCTGGGGCAGGTTGGCGACAATCTGAGCATAGAATCCCCCTATGGAAAACGCAAATTTGCGGATATGGTATCGTATGGGAGCGCGGCGCGCGAATCCTCCCCGTCCATGTATTGGACGATTCGGTCGTCGATAACGTTACAGGGTGACCACGGAAGTGGAGTGGAACCGGCGCGCTGCCTACGAGCGCGCGTTCGGACAGATGGATTTCTATCCGCCCATTATAGACCACAGCGAAGAGGCTGTCAAGCCGGGTAAACTAAATTCAACAAACCGGTTACCTGGCGACGATCCCTTTCACCGCGGGAGATTTCCATCTCATGCGCTTCGCCGCCGGGGAGGAGTCAGCATCCATGCTTACAGAAGCCCAGATCGCCGAGTTTCGAGAGCGCGGTTTTTTACAGGCCGGACGAATCATGTCCGACGCACAGGCGGACGCATTGCGTGCGCGCCTGATGGATGTCATGGAAGGGCGCGGGAAGGCACAGCCGGAGCGCATCGGAGGATGGGGCGACGAGCGGAAGGTCATTCAGATCGTCAATATCTGGGAAGCGGATGACCTGTTCTACGAGCATCTGTTCAACCCGGCGATTCTGGAGATGGTCGCCGCCGTGATCGGCACGGATACCCTGCGGGTCTGGCACGATCAGGTGCAGTATAAGCCACCAAAAGTCGGCGGACCGACCGACTGGCATCAGGACCATCCGTACTGGCCCATCATCCAGCCGGCAGACCTGGTAAGCGCGTGGGTCGCGCTCGACGATGCGGATGAGGAGAACGGCTGCATGTGGATGGTTCCGGGCAGTCACCGATGGGGACCCCACAAAGGCGGGACTATCGGAACCGATCCGGAGACGTTTCGGCCCTTGCCCGATCTGAGCCTGCTTCCGCCCGGCATCGACATCACCCCGGTTCCCATGCCGGTCAAGAAAGGCCATGTCGGCATTCACCACTGCTTGACCTGGCATGGCTCTCCCAACAATTCTAGCGACCGCGGGCGTCCGGCCATCGCAGTCCACTATATGCCCGGATATACCCGCTACGAGAAAGACCCCGGAAAAACCCATCTTGTGGAGCACAACGTCGAAGTCCAGCCGGGAGAGATTCTCAAAGGCAAGCATTTCCCTACTGTCTGGGAGCACGGGCGCGTCGCGGACCATCTCCCCTTTGAAAAGCGGAGTGGGTGAAAAAACCTCACCCCCTCACTTTTTCTTGCCGGTGTAGAAGTCGCGGGACATTTTCAAATAGTCGGCCAGCGGCTCCATCCCCATCGCCGCACGGCGCTTGTCCACGTTGGCTTCGTCCTCAATAGGAGACGGGAGCATCTCGCCATTCTTTTGCTGAAGCTGCGTGCCGTAGATCTGCTTCTTATGCTCGCCGACGAGCACGCGGTCGGTCAGGTAGGCCAGCTCCGTTTTGTCCACGTCGCCTTTCTTATCGGCCTCCTGCATGAGCTGGAGGCAGTGTTTCTGGAAGGCGCGGTCCCGGTCGGCATGCTGCACGAGCAGCCAGGCGGCCTGGGAGCCGTCCTTGCCCACCAGGCTGATGCCCGGCCAGCCGTATTTGGCGACGACCGCTTTCATCCACGCCGTATTGTCTTTGTCTACCGCTTCCATCTGTTTGATGGCCGGCACGTCGGTCTTTTGCCAGGTCTTCGCGTCGAAGGGAACCCGCTGTTGGCGCATCCAGTCCAGAAACTTCATGCGCGCATCCTGGTCCACTTTATAGCGGTGCAGCAGCTCCTGGCGCAGGGCCTCGTTCTTGACGGGCGGCAGCTGTTTGGGTGCGGGAGGCGTTGTCTGGCTGCGACCAGGGAGCAGTGCGGCGGCGAGGCAAAAGAAAGCCAATGCGCCGGTGACAAAGCGGATCATGGGCCTATCCTTACGGGTGTCGTAACCGTTTGACACGCAGAGGCCCTTGCCGGTTACGGTTTTGGCTGGAGAAGCGCCGGCAGCCTCGCGGCATAAGCGCGCGTATAGCCTCTTCGTGCGCCATCTGAGTGAGCCTGCCGGCCTCAATAAGCGCGCGTTTGAAAAGGCGGACTCGCTGCTTGGTGGTTGGGAATCCCCGGCGCTTGCTCAGGTAGGGCGCCGGGCTGACCGGCCCTCTCCGCTTCTCGTAATCTTGCAAGAGGTAGGCCATCTCTTGCAAGAGCGTCTCATCCCAGATCACGGCTCCTCTCCTTCCTTTGAACTTGCCTCATCGGACACACGATTGCCAATGGTTTTACCCTTCTGAGAAAAGAATATGACGTAATTCACAGCGCGCTTGTGCAGAAAATAACTTGCCAGGCGAAGCCCTTAATGTTATATTGCCAGTACATTTCCCGCGATTTGCGACAGAAGGCGCATGGCAAGCGGCATGCGCTACAGGAGCGATTCGATCATGGTCCCTAAACAGAAGTCTGTTTCTAGCAGCCCGGCCGTTTCTTGCCGTCTCCTGGATGCAGGGACCAATCCAGTAGACGGCGCGGCGATGGTATGGGTTCCTGCCGGTGTCTTCCTCATGGGCATCGATGATCACTAATGCCAGGGTCATGAACAGGATAATGATCGCCAAGAGGTCGATATACGTTCGAGAACTGTGTCTCGTAGATATCCTCCTCAGATGTGAATTCCGATTGACGGGTTGAGAAGGGATCTGGTATCATAGAGGTGCCGAATCCTTAAGCCAGAGAGGAAAGAAGGGGCGTCCCTTATTAAAGAAACCGATCAGGCTATTGCGGTAACGGATAATGAGACCAAATTTTTGGAAACCGATAAGGCTATCGCCAAAAATTTGCTGAGTAATTCATTGTCCCTATTCTTGATAGCCTTACAACACCTTCAAAACCTACGCGCTCCAACGACGTAAAGCGAAAATAAACGGCAAATAACAAATGCCTTTAGGAACCGAGCAGTTAGGGCAGGATCTTCCTCCCCTTGGCCGGCAGGAGGTAATCTTAATGATTCTAACCTTGAACCTGACAATAGAGGAAGAGCGACGCATTCAGGAAGCCAGGCGCAAGGGTATTGACGTGGATGCCATGATTCGTAGGGTGATAGCTGGCTTGCCGGCTGCCGAGGCTCATTCGCGTGAAGACAAAACGTTAGAATTATTTGCTCAGTGGCAGAAGGAGGCAGAAACCTTGACCCCGGAGCAGGCTGCCGAGGAAGATGCCGGTTGGGACGAGATCATGCAGAATGTCCAGAAAGAGCGCTTGCACCTGACAATTCCCGACCTGTCTGATCATGAGTAAGACCATCTTTCTGGATGCGACGCCGCTCGGGCTTGTATCACAAAGACCCGGTAAAGCGGATGCGGATGCCTGCCGTCAGTGGGTTCGAGACTGTCTCCTTGCCGGACATCGTATCCTCGTGCCGGAGATTGCTGATTATGAAATCCGTCGAGAGCTTATACGGGCAGAATAAATAAACGGTATTGCCCGCCTGGACGCTTTTAATGCGGCGGATCCTGACCGTTATCTTCCCCTCACGACATCTGCTATGCGTCTGGCTGCAAATCTATGGGCGCATGCTCGCAACGCAGGCGTAACAACCGCAGATATCCACGCCCTGGATGGAGATGTTATCCTTGCTGCCCAGGCTCTTTCCTGAACCTATCGGGCGACCAGGTAATAGTAGCCACAGCGAACGTAGGGCATCTGATTCATTTCATTTCTGCCGATCTATGGAGCAATATCCAGCCGTAACTCGACAGATAAACTCGATTACTGTAGAGCGATTGTAGGCATCTCCTTCACTCTCCCGCAGGGATTTGCGGTACTTCGTCCTCGGTAAGCTGGACGATACGGTTCATGGCCTCGTAGGTGTCGTCGGCGAGGCGCTCGCGGCGGATTTCTCGACCGGACCGCGAGAAGATGCGGTACGTGACGACCCGATAGCCGGTCGCGCCGGGATTGCGGATATAGGCGCGACCGGTGGCGCCCTCGCGGCGATGCAACACGCGCGTGAGCCGGAGCGGCGTAATGGCTGAGAGAACCTCGCTCGTCACTTCTACGTGCGTGGACGGGCGCTGCCGGCCCAGCAGGCGGATATCCAGGCGGTCGTTGCGGGCCTCGGCCCGGATTCGGATCGGCCAGGGATAGGGGTTGCGGAAGCGCAGGTCGATATTGTATTGCGCCACGGCGGCGTCCCGGCCCGGCGGAACGTAGTGGGGCGCGAAGACGTGCGAATGGCGCTCCACGATCGGCAGCCCCGCCAGGAGCGCCGCGTTGTAGAGGGTGGTGGAGGTCTGGCAGACCCCGCCGCCGTACGCCTTCACCAGCTCCCCATCATAGCTGACCGGCGCCTTAACGTACCCTTCGTCCAGCGACCAGGACCGGACCGTGCGATTGAAAGAGAAGACGGCGCCGGGCGCGATGGTCTTGCCGTCCAGCGCCTCCGCCGCCCGGCGGGCATTGTACCGCTGGCTGGCGGTACGCCCGCGCAGGGTCGTGGCGAACCCGGCGATCTGGACCTCCGGCGCCTGCGGCGCCGCCAGTTGATAGAACAATCCCCCGGCAACGAAGAGGAGCACGAGGAGGATGGCGGCAGGCCCCCACCCCCTCACCTCCTCTCCTGTTATTGGGGGAGGGGGAACCCTATTTGAAGGTTGGAGTCCGCGCCGGCGGACTTCGTTCTGGCAGAACGGCACTTCCGTGCCGGCAGCACAGGCTTCCTCCACCCCCTTCCCATAAGGGAAGGGGATAGGTAGGTCAGCCCTATTTGATCTCGACATGGGCTTCCTCCGACTCGGAGCGGGTGTCCGGCGCATACATCGCCTGGAGGAGTGTCGGCAGGGCGTTGTAGCGGCCCGGCGTCTGCGCCCGCAGATTGTATTCGATGACGTGGGTGCCTTTGGGGAGCAGGCGCGTGAAGAAGGCGATCCGATCATCACGCACGTCCTGGCTCGACCACCAGAAATCCCAGTTGTCGATGTCGCCTGCGTCGCCCTGATCTTCGATCGTGCAGCCGGCGGGGAAGGGATCCTCGATGAGCACGTAGGCCATGTCACGCGGGACGGTCAGCGTCAGGCGGACGCGGATGTTGTCGCCCTGCCGGAGCGCGTTGTTCGTCGGCTCGGTATCGAGCTGCCAGCTCTCCTCGCCGATCTTATGCGGCAGGAGGCGCAGGTACTCGCGCTTGACCGCGAAGTGAGCGACTGTCAGGGCTGGAAGGTCGTCCGAAGCGACCGTCTGACGCAGCTCGACCGAGTAGAAGACCGGGCTGGCGCCGCCGGCGCGCTCCAGCGTCACGTCGTTTTTGTCGGGGCGCAGCTCCGAAGCCGGCACGTGCAGGACGATCTCCTTCTCCTGCAGCACGTCGGCGGTGAGCGGAACGGTGCGGATCAGGCGCCCGTTCAGGCGGACGGCTATGTCCCCGGTCGCCGTTTCCGGAGGCCGCGAGGTGAGATAGTCACAGAAAGCGGCCAGCACGAAGGCCGTGTCGCGGGTGCTCTCCCAGTATTCGCCCGTGCGCTGCGACATCAGCCAGCGCAGGACCAGGCCGATGCGCGGGTCGTTGGGATTTTCCGCCAGCAGTGCGCATAAGCCGATCGCCGTGGCCTCCTGGTCATCCCAATCCCAGATCTGCCAACGGGTTTCTTGCTGCGCGCCCCAGTGGAGCATGGCGTCCGCGGAGATCGCCTGCGCGTCCAGCATCGCCTGCGCGGGAGAGGGTGTCTTGCCGAGGAGCTTGTCGAGCAGGATCAGATAGGCCAGCCCCTCCGGCCCCAGCTTCGCCATGTCGATCTTATCCCGATGGGCGCGGGCGCCGGGGCGGTCGCCGGCCAGCGCCACGACGTAGAGCAGGAACGGACGGTCTTCCGGATCGGCTTTGGCGAACATGCCGAGCGCGGCCTTGCGCCCGCTCTCCAGGACGCTTCGGCGGACCGGATAGCCTTCCGCCTGCGCCGTCGCCAGGCCGTAGAGCACGTAGGAGGTCATCCAGGGATCGTCCTCGTCGTGCTCCCACCAGCCCCATCCCTGCTTTGCTTCGTTATCCGCGCTCGTATGCTGGAAGCGGTAGAGGCGCTGCAGGCCGTCGCGCACCATGCGCGACAGGTCCTGCGCCTGCGGGAGATGGGTATAGCCATGCCGCTGCAGCGCGCGCTGTGCCAGCAGGTCGGGCAGGAAGCGGCTCATCGTCTGCTCGGTGCAGCCGTAGGGGAAGCCGATCAGGTAGTCCAGGCCGCCGGTCAAGGCAGTGGCGATGGAGGGCGTGATGCGCACCGTGAGGCGGCTCACGCCGGGAATCGCCTGTGGATCGAGGCGCAGGACCTCCGTTTCCGGGTTCGCGGCCGTCAACTCGCCGGCGAAGGCCGTCACCTGCTCGCGCCCATGCGGGCGAATGGGCAACTGCAACTCGACCCCATCCGTGTATTGCCGCGCGCCGTTGGCCGGAAGGGTCCAGGCGGTGACGCGCAGGCCCGCCGTGCCGTAGCCGTCCGCCTGGACGGGCCAGACAGCTTCGGCCGCCTGGCCGGGCGCGATCTGCAGCCGCTGGGTCCCGGCGCCGATGACGGCCAGGTTGATGGCGCGCAGGCGCACGAGCGCCGTCTGCGGCGCGCCGGTGTCGTTATGCACGAACGCGACGAGACGGGAGCCATCGCGCTGGGTCAGGAAGCGCGGCGTCTCCACGCGCACCAGGAAGTCTTTGGCGGCAATCACCTTCGTGATGGCGTAGCCCAGCTTCGTGTCGGCCGTCGCGGCCTTGACGGTCGCGCGCCAGGTGGTCAGATTGTCGGGCAGCGTGAGGCTCACCGTCGCCAGGCCCTGGGCATCGGTCTGCAGGAAAGGCTGCCAGAAGGCCGTGTCCGGAAAACGCTTCCGCGCCGTGATCTTCGGCTCCGACTTGTCTTCATCGCCCAGGTACACGATCGCGAACGAGTAGGAGGTGTCCACGGCGTTTTCCTGGTGCGGATAGAAGTCGTCGCGCAGGGCGTTGGGATCGTCTTCGCGCAGAGCGTAGATCGACTCGTCCACCACGCCGAGCGAGAACTCACACACAGCCGGGCGGCCCTGCGAATCGGTCGCCTGGACGTGGTAGGTGATCTTATCGTCCGGCCCATAACGCGGTAGCGTGTTGGCGTCAGGCGTTTGGCGTTGGGCGTCAGGCGTTGGGCGTTCCGAAGGCTCGACGTTGGGAGCAGATGACGGCGGCGCGCGGTCGGGGGTGATGGAGAGCTTCAACTGTTGCTGTGGCATGGCGACGCGCAAGGGCGCCTCGCTTTTGGCGAAGTGCTTGTCCCGCACGTAGCAGGCCACCAGGAAGACGTTGGGACCGTAGCGGGCCAGGACCGGCAGGCGTACGATAGTGCTGCGCTGCTTCATCATCACGAGCTGCGTGCTGTAGATCTGCTGCCCTTCAATGGTCAGCAGCACGGTCTCTCCGGCGCGGGCGGCGTTGATGAGCACGCGGGCCGTATCGCCGGGCTGGTAGTGACGTTTATCGGTCAGGAGCGAGAGGTCGGCGTACTCGGTATCCAGATCGCCGCCCGCGTCCGAGGCGGCCCAAAGATCGGCGCGGCCCAGGATCGCATGCTGCTCGGAGTCCGTAGCGTGCGCTTTCATGAGCAGCTCTCCGGCACGCGGCGGCGTGACTTCTACAGTTACGCGACCGTCCGGGCCCGTGACCGCCTGCTGCGTGCCGACAGGCGTGAAGTGGTAATTGCCGTCCTGCCACTCCTCGTATCCTATCTCCAGAGAGATAGGCACGTTGGAGATCGGCTTGCGATCGTAGTCCTCGGCAAGGATCTGAACGGTGGCCGGCCGGCCCGGCATGGCGACGTAGCCTTCCGGGCTGACCGACAGCCGGAAATCGCCCGCGGTCACCCGCGCCGTGCCGTCTGCCGTCGCCTCCCGGTCTTCGCCCTCCGTGACGGTCACGTTGACGGTGTAGGTCTCCGCCTGCGGTCCATCGACGTCGTCGCGATCGGACGCCTGGAACGTGATGACCGCCTTGCCGTTTTCGTCCAGTGTGGCCTTGCCGTCCGTAATGGTCTGGCCGTAGTAGCTCTCGCCATCCGAGAAGTGCGGCGGAGGCCGGTTCTGCTCGTCTTCCTCGAGATCGTAGTCGTCCGGGTACTCCGCCGACCAGTCGGGGGCCGAGTAGACGTCGTAGCTGACCTGCGCGCCTGCGACCGGCACGCCGAAATAGAACTCGGCGGAGACATTCATGGTGATCGTGTCGCCGTGATTGTAGCGCGACCTGTCGGGCGTCACCGTCACGGAGAACTCCGGCTTGCGGTAGGAGGCCACCCTGATGTCTTGCGTGTGCTTCTCGCCGCCGACGCTCGTGACCAGGGTGTAAGAGCCGGTCGGCGCTTCCGGGCTGAGGTCCAGGTCGCCGGCAAAGGAGCCGAAGCGATTGGTCGTGAGGCGCTCATCGAGCAGGCGATCGCCGGAGGGATCGCGGATTTCGACCTGCACCGGCTCATCGGCCGGCACGCTATAGCGGGGGCCGGTATCGGTCGGATGCGCGACCGGCCGGCGCGCGATGCCTTTGAAGTAGATGCGCTGGCCGGGACGGTAGATGGGCCGGTCGGTATAGGCGTGGACGACGTAGGCGCCCGCCTCCTCGCTCTGATAGACCGCGTTGTTGAGCACGGCCTCATCCGTGCCGCGCGAGGCGATGATGAAGTAGTGGGTCTCGTCGGGTCCGCTTTCCTCGCTATTGCCCGCAGGGTGATGCGGCTTTTCCGCCGGCAGGGTCAGGGTCGTCAGGCCGCGGGCATCGGTCTGGCCCTGGGCCGCGGCTTTGCCCGCCGTGTACGCGCGGACCGACGCGTCCGGAAGCGGCGTGCCGGACTGCATGTCCACCACATAGGCAAGCATCTGGCGGTGGGCGCGCTTGACGACGAGCGCGGTATCGGTCACCAGCACCCAGGCGCAGACCGTCTTGCCGGTATGCGCCACGTCCACCAGGTAGAGGCCGGTGGGCAGCCGTCCGAAGTCGATCTGCTGATAGAAAAAGCCCTCCTTGTCGCCCTGCGTGATGGGCAAGTTGGTATCCAGGACGCGCTGGGGGGCGCGTCCGCCATGCGGCTGCAGCAGCACGGCGGGCAGGGCGGACGGCGGGTCGTAGCTATTGCCCACCTGGTCCAGCGCATCGGAGGCGTCCGCGTTCTGCAAGATGGTCGAGAGGCGCGTGGAGAAGACGCGCACGTGCATCGCGTCCCGGCGGATGGGTTTTTTGCCGTCCACGTAGCCGCTGACGGCAAGATGCGCGTTCTCTCCGGTGCCGTAGACGCGCTGGTGTTCCTTCATCTCCAGCTCGGATTCGGAGCGGTTCAGCATCAGCGTGAGCGGCGTCGTCCCGCCTTCGTAGACGGTGAGACGAACCTCTTTGGAGGCGTGCGCGCGGGTAGTCGCCGCAACCTGATACTCCCCAGCGGGAACGTGATCGAAGAGGAACCGGCCGTTCTCCCCGCTCATGGCGTAGCGGACATGGCGGTCCGGTTGGCCCTTGCCCGTTGGCGTAAGATAGACCTCCACGTCGCCCAGGGGCCGTTTCAAGTCGGACAAGATCACCTGGCCGCGAATGCGGCCGATGGGAGTCTCCTGGGAAAAGAGGTAGCCGAACGCGGCCCCGATGACCGCCAGCGCGACGAGAGCCGCCGCGTTGCGTGGCCGCAGCGCAAAGAGTGCGCCGAGCAGGCGTGATAGGGGTCTCATCGGACCGCTCCCTCCGCCGGAGCCGGCGAGATGCTGCCGGAGCGCCGCCTCTGCCACCACCCCTGGATACGCCCGCCGTAGTCGGCGAGCAGGATCAGGGCGATCAGGGCGCCGATCACCCAGGCCAGCAGGTGGATTTTCTCTCGGCGCGAAATGAGCGCCAATGGAAGCACGTGGTGAGTCCACTGGGCCAGCGCGAGGGCGATCGCCAGGGCGAAGAGGACGGGCAGCAGAGATTGGGCGTTGGGCGTTGGGCGTTGGGCGTTGGAGATCGAGGTTTCTGTCTCCGGCTCTGGAATCATTTCCGGAAGGGCAGCGGCGAGGGCTAAGCCCATCAGGAGCGCCAGCTCACTGCGTGCGCCAAGCAGGATCAGAAGCAGGGCCGGGGCAATCAGTGTAATAGCTCCGGAGACGATCAGGCGCAGGAGTCGACTGCCGGCGGAGCCGGGCGCGAGCCGCAGCAGAAAGCCGGACAGAAGGCCGGGCAGCACCGCGCCGACCAGAAAGCCGAAGAGAGCGAATTCGTCGGTGAGCGTCACGCCGTGCAGATCGCTCGTAAAGCGGGAGGCGCACAGGCGGTAGAGCAGTACGATCAGGCCGAAGGCGAGCAGGCGCAGGAGATGGATCGGTGTCTGGACGGGCTGCGGCACGGCCTCCGCATCTGGATTTTCCAGCGCGCCCATGAGCGCGAGACTGGCTGCCATCCATGCGCCGATCAGCAGCAGTCCGATCCCCATGCCCGCCAGCATCTGATAGGCGGCCATGATGCCGGCCAAGACGACCAGGACCGCCAGGGCGCCATTCTGCCGGCCAGACACGAGAGCGGTTTCTGGCGCCTCTCGCTCCTGGCGCAGCCGCGCCGCGACCACCCACCAGGCTACCAGGCCGACGAGCAGGCCAAGACCCAGGAGAAGAAACAGTTGCGGCTCGCCATGGACTTTGCGGGCGAGCAGCTTGCCCAATCCCAGCAAAAGCAGCAGGCAGAGCAGACCCCGCGCGCCGCGTCCTGCCGTCTGGCGGCTCTCTTCCGTCTGAACGATACCGGACGCCAGCCGGACGACGAGGGGTGCGATGGGCAGTTTCAGCGCCAGACCACCCAGCACGGAGGTGGGCAGTGCGGTCAGCAGCATGAACAGCGGCACGCCGGCAGCATACGCCACGGCAAGCGCGCTCCAGGAGACCGGCTGCGCGGCGGCTGTGTCCAGGAACGGGGTGCGGTATTCGCCAAGCGCCGCGACGGCACAGAGCAGGATGGTGAAGCCCAGGCTACCTAAACCCCACCCCCTGTTCTCCCGAAGGTTCGAGGAGGGATCGGGGGTAAGGGCCGGGGGAGCCAGATAAAGCACCATGATGACGCAGAACCAGCCGATGGCGACGCCGAGCAGGGCGTCGGGAAGCACGGTGCGCATCCAGAGGAGGGGAATGGTGACGGTCACGAGCGATAGCGCGTAGGGAGAAGCGACGGCCGCGGCGGCGCATGGGGTCTGCAGCGCGGAATCGGAGCTGGCGTCCAGGCTGACGAAGGCGCGTGCCAGGACCCATCCGGCCAGCAGCGCGCCGAAGCCGCCGAGGAGGAAGCCATTGCCGAAACCGTGACCGGCGGCGAACGGCGGGCGCTGGGGCAGCGTGATCAGAAAGACCAGGATAGGCAGGGCGATGGCAGTAAACAGGAAGAGGCGCGGTAGGCCTGAAAGGAGAGAGGGAGCGCCGGATCGGCGGGGGCGAGTCACGAACAGACCGTACAGCCAGCCGGCCCAGCCGATGGCAAAAGCGCTCCACAGGAGACTGCGTTCCATTTTTTAGGACCTTTCGGAAGGGTGAAAACCCGGTCGCAAACGGTAAAATAGAGTTGCCGTCTTAAGAACGGCGAGAAGAGAGGCTGCGGATAACGATCGGGAAAGCAATAAACGAGGGATCGGGAGGGGGTATTCCCGAACGATTGGCCCACCAGGTTGTCGGTGTGGTGCGCACGGTCGTGAAGGCCGGGAGACGCGCGCCAGCCGGCGACTACCGGGGCGACGAAATGCCTGTCAGTTCTGCGCGTTACCTGGCCATAAGTGGATTCTGTGGCCCTTTAATGATAAGACGTGGTAACAAGGGCATTTAGTTACATTATTTTTGTGAGAATTTCATCACAACGGGCAAATTAAATCTGCACGGCCCATAGAGGGGTAGAGGCGGGCAGTTAAAACTCCGGCAACAAAGGCCCGAAGTCCCCTCCGGGGACTCAAGCTTCCAATAGAGAGTCGGTTGTCCGTCCTTCCGTGAAAGTCCCTCTTTCCCAGTATTCCCGCTTCGCGGCGGGAGAGAGGGATCGAGGGGGTGAAGGCGGCCCAGTAAGGAGAAGGCAGGCGACATGCAAGAGGCGGTGTCCAGGGAACGGTATGAAGAGATCGTGCGCGGGTTCGCGCGCAGCTCCGTGCTCGTGGTCGGCGATCTGATGATGGACGAGTACCTGCGCGGCGCCGTGCGGCGCATCTCGCCGGAAAGCCCGGTCATGATCGTGGAGGTGGAGGGGGAGGAGTTCAAGCCCGGCGGCGCGGCCAACGTCGCCAGCAACCTGCTGGATCTGGGCGCGCGGGTGATGGTCGCCGGGGTCGTCGGGGAAGACGAGATCGGGCGGCTGCTGAAGGCGGAGCTGGCGCAGCGCGGCATGGGAACGGACGGCATCCTGGCCGACCCCTCCCGCCCGACAACGCGCAAGACTCGGGTGGTGGCGCAGAGCCAGCAGGTGCTGCGCGTGGACCGGGAGCAGACTCATCCCATCTCACCTCAGGTCGCCTGCCGGCTTCTCGAAGTCACCGCTGCCCACCTGAACGATGTGGATGCGGTGCTGCTTTCCGATTACCGCAAGGGTGTCCTGACTCCAGAGACCGTGGAGGGGCTGTGCGAGCAGGCGCGGGCGATGGGCAAGCCGCTGCTGGCAAATGCGAAACCGGCCAGCGCGCACTGGCTGCGCGGCGCTCGTGTGGTCTCCTTCAATTCGGCAGAGGCGGAAGATTTGGCGCGGGCGCGCGTGCCGGAGGATCTAACCGAGCTGCAGGCTTACGGCGCGCGGCTGCTGAACGAGCTCGACGTGGAGATGCTGGTGATCACACGCGGCGCGAAGGGACTGGCTTACTGGCGGGACGATGGCGAGTTCCGCCATATTCCCGCGCACGTGGTCGAGGTATTCGATGTGGCGGGCGCAGGCGACACGACCATCAGCGCGATGACCCTGGCGCTCATCAGCGGCGCGAGCGCGCACGAAGCGGCCTTCATCGCCAACCACGCCGGCGCGTGCGTGGTCCGCAAGTCCGGAGTGGCTACCGTCCGCCCGGACGAGCTGATCGAGGATTTTGCCTGACCTCCACGATCGGGGTCAGGTCATTGCATCTGCCAGAGTTTGATGCTTCCATCTTTGCTGCCGCTGGCGAGCGTCTTGCCGTCGCGGGAGAAGACGAGCGCATCCACGGCGGCGGAATGCCCGGTCAGTGTTTTTTGTAAAGTTCCGGTCTGGGGATTCCACAGCGAGATGGTGGCGTCACTGCCGCCTGCGGCGAGAATCTTGCCATGGGGCGCGAAGGCAACCGCGCCCATCCAGTAGCCGTGTCCTTCCAGGGAGTATTTTAACGCCCCCGTATGGGCGTCCCACAGCTTGACCGTATTGTCATAGCCGCCGCTCGCGACCGTGGCGCCGTCGGGCGAGAAGGCAACGGTGAGGACGGCGGTGCTGTGGGCGGGGTGGGACCAGAGCAGCCGACCGCTGGCGAGGTCACGCACCATAAGGCTGCCCGGCGCGCTCGATCCGGAGATGGTGCCCCGTCCCACCGCCAGCAGCCGCCCGTCGGGAGAAAAGGCGACCGAGAAGACCTCGCCGCTGCCGGGGAAGATTTGATGCGGGGTGGTCGTCTGAGGATCCCAGAGGCGCACGGCGCCGTCCTGGCTGCCGGTGGCAAGGGTCTTGCCGTCGGGCGCGAAGGCGACGGCGTTGACATAGCCGCGGAAATCCGGAAGCGCGGTGCGTACCGTCTCGGTCTGCATGTCCCAGAGCTTGACGGCTCCCGGCTCCATCGGCCCGCCGCTGTTGACGGCCAGAGTCTTGCCATCGGGAGAGAAGGCCAGGGCGACGATGTCGCCGCTGTAGAGGCCCGGCAGGGTCCGGTCGAGCGCCTCGGCCTGAGGGTCCCACAGAGCGACCTCCCCGCCGTGCCGGTCGGCCTCCGAGCGCTCGCTGCCACTGACGAGAGTCTTGCCGTCGGGCGAGAAGGCGAGGGAGCGGATTCCGCCTCCGCCGAGGGAGAGCGTCCACACGCCCGCCGCGCTATGCGGCTGGATAAAGGGAAGCAGGGACATGAGCAGGGCGATAAAGGCGCCCATGCCGCCCGCCCAGGTCGCCATCCATCGGTTCCATCCCGGCCCCGGCATGTGCAGGGCGTAGCGCCACCCGGCGACGCCGAATCCCAGGGCCGCCACCCCGGCCCACACGCTCAATCCCGGCAGGAACGCCATCAGCGCACAGATCAGCGCCGCCCAAGTCCAGCGATTTTCCGGCAAGGGCGCCGTAAGGGAAGAGGCGTTAAGCGTTGGGCGCTGGGCGTTAGGAAGAGTGTTCCCAAAGCCTGACGCCACCCGCGTAGCGGGTAAACGCCTGACGCCCAATTCGGTGCGCCGCCGGGCTGCGGGACGGAGGTGTAAGCCCTGCTGCACGGCCTCGCGGGAAGGGAAGGGATCGCGGCTCTGGAAGCGCGCCGCGCGCTCGCACCAGGGGCAGGCGGTCAGATGGCTGCCGTAGCGATGCTGGGGATTGACGGAGCAGGGAACCAGTGCCGCTTCTGCCTCCATGAGCGCGCTCTGCCACTCCTGAGCGGTCGGTCGGGCGCGCGGATCGGCATGGCCCTCCTCGAAGCAGCGCGCGAACATCTGCCGCAGGTGGGAGGGTAACAATGTCAGAGGGGGCGCGGTCGGCAGGGGGCGGTAGGGGACGCTGCAAAGCCCATACGGATAGTGGCCGGCCTGGATGCGCGCCTCATAGGGTGGCGGGTCGCCGTAGCCGAGATAGACGCCGGCAAAAGGATGGGTCCCCTCCATCAGCAGCAGGAAGACCAGCACGCCCAGACCGAACAGGTCGTGCTCCGGCTTCCGGTCTACCTGGGAGAAAGGAACGCCCTGCAATTCGGGAGGCGTGTACTCCGGTTTGCCGACCGGACAGCGGAAGATGCGCCCGCTCGTGTCGTCTTTAACCTGGAAGGAGTCGGTATCGACCAGAGTGACGAGAGCGGTATCGGTGACCAGGATGTTGGACTCGTTGACATCGCCGATGACATAGCCGCGCGTATGCAGAGCCTGGACGGCGGCGGCGAGATTGCGGGCGGTACGGACGAGATAGAGATAGCTGAACAGAGGGCATTCCCGACGGCGGCTCAGGGGATTATAGAAGTTGAAGATAGGGCGCACGCCGGAGGCGCGGGGCATCAGATAGCCGACGATGCGGCGCATGTCGCCGAGCGGGCAGAGCAGATCGACCGGCCACGCGATAGAGAGCTGTCCCTGCGCGGCCATCGGGTCTTCGGGTGGGTTGGCGAGCATCGTCGCCAGCTTCCGCCCGACCTCTTCGGTCGGCTCGTGATAGACCTTCGCCACGAGCCTTCCGGCCGGGGGGACCGCAAAGACGACCGCTTCTCCTCCCCGGCCCAGCATCGGCGCCGCGTCGAGGATGATCCCTTGTCCGTTGGACTTGCGTTGGTACTGCATGAATAACATCCAAAACAGGGACTGGGGAAATCCTGTATGGGAAGCACACGCCTTCGCATCAGGCTCTTGCCAGTCCCCAATCCCTAGTCTCCAGTCCCCGCGCTTGCGGCCAGCAAGAGCGTCAGATCGTCGTCGGTCCTCTCGGCGATGCGGGAAGAGCGCAGGAACGCCTCCAGTTGCGCCTGGGCTGCTGCCGGCTCCGCGATGTCGGAGGCAAAGCGAAACAGCGGCGCAAAGAAGGGCGCGTGCGGCGCGCCTTCGGGCATCTTGAGCGCCAGCATCTGCAGCCCATCGGAGAGGAGGGCGAGGTAGGCGGCGTCCCCCTGCCAGACGAAGCAGGAGGCCGTATCGAGCGCGTCCGGAGAGACGAGAAACGTCGTCTCGTTCAGATGCTCGCCGCTCGGGGGCGGGCTGAGCGCGGTCAGGTTCCCTTGCCGGTCTGCCACGACCACGGCGCCATCGCCAACCTGGGCGACGGCCACACAATTCGGTGTGGCTGCGGCCAGAACCAGTGTCGTCGCCAACTCCCGCGCTGATGTCTGGAGTGCGGCAGCTTCCACCTCGACCGCCTCCTGCGCGGCCTGCAGGCCGGAGAGCAGAAACGCGCGCCAGCCCGGCGTGTCGTCCGGTGACGGAACGCCAGCCTCAATGCATCGCAATCGCTCGACAGCGCTTCTCGCCGCTGTCGCCGCGCCGATCTCCGACTGCGCTGCCGATCCCGCTCCATCCGCCACGGCTGCCAACAACACGCCCGCCGGAGTCTGCAGCCAGGCATGCGCGTCCTGGCAGGGCTGACCGGTTTTCTCGTGACCGGCGCCGCGCACGGAAGCGCCCACGACCTGCCAGCAGGCTGCTTCCATCAGACCGCGCCCCATCCCGGCGGCGGCAGCGCCACCTGCTCGTCCATGCGCGACTGTGACACCTTCTGCATGCTGGCCGAGAGCCAGACGAACATCTCCACGAAATTCAACCCGATGAGCTTGACCGGGACACGGACCACGATCTGCTGCAGGCGGTCCATGTCGGCGTTCTCGACCCCCACGGCGAAGAAGGCGACCCGCTTGGCCGCTTCCTCCTCCCGGATGCGCTGCGCCGCCGCTTCGACCACCGACTCCGGCTCGCCCTGCGGCGCGCCGTCCGTGACCAGAAAGACCCACGGACGGTAATAGGCAATGCCGCTCGCGCGGTACTGCGCTTTGCGGGCCTGCAGCAGGTCCAGCGCTTTGTGGATTCCAGCGCCCATGTGCGTCATGCCCTGCGCCGTCAGGATGGGCGGCTCGAACAGATCGGCGGTGACGAAATCTTCGATGACCTGGGCCTGCGTATCGAACGTGACGACCGCCACTTCCACCCGGCGGGCGGCCAGCGGGTCCTGAATGAGGTTCGCTTTGAAGGAGCGCAGTCCGGCGTTCAGCGCCGAGATCGCGTCTCCCTGCATCGAGTTGGAGGTGTCCAGCAGGAGTACACAGGCACAACGTGGCTCCGGGTTCTCCGCAAACTCGACGGCTTCTTCTAATTGGGATGGCTCCGCCATCTCCGCCAATTTCTCCTCTCGCTGGCGACATCCCGTCGCCCAATCTCAAATATAGTATACTGGGCTTTGGAGCAAAAAGTGATTGACCGGGAAACGCCCGTCTGCTCTACGGAGCGTATGCTGGCGACCGACTCAAATTCTACTTCGATTGTTGCGAATGATGCGAATATATGGTATATACGAGCAGGAATCTTTGTCCAAGCGGAGGAGAACAATATGCCGACCGACACCATCCTGCCCACCGAACAGGATGCGCGAATCGCTCGTGCGTCCAGCGAGCGACTCGCTCCCCTTGTCGCCGGGAAGAAAAAGGCGCAGCTTCATGTTCGTGCCAGTGACCAGGAAACGGATCTGCCCCTGCCCGCGCCGGTTGTGCGCCTTCTGCTGAATGTCCTCCAAGAGATAGGAAAAGGTCATGGCGTTACCATTACCCCCGTTCAAAAAGAGCTGACCACTCAGCAGGCCGCCGATTTCCTCAATGTTTCCCGCCCGTACCTCATCGCGGAGTTGCTGGACAAAGGCATCCTTCCCTATCGCAAGGTCGGCAATCGTCGGCGCATCCGCTATGAAGACCTGCTCCGCTATCGGGAAGCGGAGGAGAAGGAGATCGGCCGGCGCGGGAAGGTGATGCAGAAGTTGATGGAAGAGACCGAGCGGCTGGGACTATATACGTGATCGCACTGCTTGATGCGTGCGTGATCTATCCTCCAGCTCTTCGGGATGTGCTGATGTGGCTGGCTGTTGTGAAGGCCTATGAGCCACGCTGGACCAATGAAATACACGCGGAGTGGATGCGCAATGTCCTCGCAGACCGCCCCGACCTGACGCGCGAGTCATTGGAGCGCACGCGCATGCTGATGGATCAGGTGAACCCGAAATGCCTGGTGAGTGGATACGAAGCACGTATTCCCGGCCTGACCTTGCCGGATGAGAACGACCGCCATGTGCTGGCCGCCGCTATGGAAGCCGGGGCTTCTGTGATTGTCACCTTCAACCTCTCGGACTTCCCCCGGAAAGCGCTGAACCAGCATGGCATTCGCGCGCTGCATCCCGATGCCTTCCTGGTTATCCTCTTTAACCGGAACCGGACCCGCTTTCTGCGTGGAATAGGCCAGCATCGGGCCTCCCTAAAGAATCCGCCCAAGACGGTTGAGGAGTATCTGTCCACCTTGTCGGGCTTGGGCTTACCAGAATCGCAACTCGTTTAGAGGCGCATCGGGAAAAGATTTGATAGCGCGCCTGTTGTCGTAGGCCATCGTCTATGCTATGTCCTCGTGGACCTGTGTATCCAATGTGACGACCGCCACTAGGCGGCAGCTAGCGGGTTCTGGATCAGGTTCGCTTTGAAAGAGCGCAGTCCGGCGTTCAGCGCCGAGATCGCATCTCCCTGCATCGAGTTAGAGGTGTCCAGCAAGAGCACGCAGGCGCAGCGAGGCTCCGGATTCTCCGCAAACTCGGCGGCTTCTTCCAACTGGGATGGCTCCGCCATCTCCGGTACATTCTCCTCTCCCCATTTCTCAAATATAGTTTACTGGAATATCCCTTTAGCCTCAAATTCGGATCGCCACCTCATCTTGCATTGGGCAGCATAGCGAGCGGGGAAACAGTTTCAAGTGCCGCCACAAAGGTCGCCCTAACACCGATCCTGCATGATGTCCAAATTGCGCCATATCGGATGTTGGGGTGCGTCTAGCCGGGCCAGTACTGACCGGTGCCTGACCGATCGGATCCCTTTACGGTCGAGTTCGGTAGACGCGCGTTCTCATTTCATGTCCGGAAATCCCCGTTTGCTCCGATCCTTCCCCGGCACTGTCAGTTTGTATGCAGGTTGAGAGCGACTGGACACGCGATTCGCCTGTCATTATCTATGCAATAGCCCGTTGGATTAGGTTTCGTATTGGGCCACGTTTAAAAAACTTCTATTACACGCGTCACAATCTCTGAAAAATTCTACTGTAAGGTAGTAAGAAAGCTCTCACACCGGCCGCAGGGAGGACGCAAATGCGATACGACGACGTGCCAGTACATTTGAAGGAAAACTTCCGTGAAGCCTTCCGCCATTTACGTGTTGCACAAAGCCGTGGATCTCCTGACCTCAATCGGTACGAGGAAACGACGTTAACTGCACTGCGGCGTCTGATCGGCTATCAGGAGCCAACTCAGAAAGCCCTGGAAGGTGAGCAGCAGGTGTCGCAGAATATCCTTCGCGATCCGAACAACAATCCGCGCGACCCAGCTTTTTATTGTTGGGTAGTGTTCTGGAGGAGGTTTCATAGTGCCAAGGGGGAAGAGCCTCTGCCGCCCGTTCCTCCTGATTGGGCCTCTCCGGCTCCGGGTCCAGAAGAAGCCGTGATCGCCTCGGCTCAGTTGTGGCAGTTATTCAAGATCATAGAGGACCCGGCCACCAGAATCGAGCCCGGCTTAGCCCGAGGAGTTTTAAGAGCCCTGCTTATGGTCTTAGATGACGACCTCACTGATATCACATGCTGGCCAGGACTCCAGCATCTGCTGAAACTTGTGTTCCCGGACGAGGAGTCTCAGTGTTTCAAACCTGACGATACCCGGGATCGCTTGCGCGCCAAATGGCAGGAGGAGAGAGAGCAAATCGCGGAGATGGCAGGTGGCGATCCCGAGCAGGAGAGCATGCTAACGAGGCAGTGGAAAGACCGACTGCGGCAGCAATTGACACGAGTTCGCCAATGGCTGGCAGACATCATCGACCAGATAAATCAAGGAGGTATACAGTAGATGAGTACAGACAATGAGGCCTGTGTGACTCCGAACGAGACAAGAATCTTTTCCTATGTTCGTGATCACATTCGCCTATGCGACACCTGCCGGCAGGCCGTGGAAGAGCCGGAACGGATGGTTCAGGCGTGGGAGAGTGTGAGCGAACTGATTCGCCAGCAGGACCCCAGCCTCCTGCGAAAAGTGGAGCTCGCCGCGCAGGATGACTTGCGTGCCCGCGAAAAGCGCCATCACAAGGGGCAAGTGTCTGGCGGTGAGCGGGTACCCGCTCACACCGGCGGACTCAACGTAGGCAGAGAAAGGGAGCAACAGAGGTTTGTCTTTGGCTTGAAGTGGCCGCTCCAGCTTGCGGCGGTGACGGTGCTGCTTTTAGTTGCGTTTGGTATAGGCTGGGCGATCACACAGAGACCTGCAACACACCTCCAGCTTTTCCTACCACCTATGATCGGCCAAGCGACCCCTGGCGAAAGGGTTGTAATTCGATATAGAGGGTGGGACAGTCTGACGGGTAAGAAACAAGAGAATGAGTTCCGCTTCACAGCTAGCGCAGGTCAGAAGAGCTTCTCGGTTCCGTCGTTGGATCCCGGTGAACTGGCGATTCAACTCCGAGTCAGGAACCGCGTATTTGCCCGGACGGTTGCTATTGTCCAAGGTAATACGCCGGCCCAGTTCAAGAATCAGGAAGAGAATGAGGATAAACCGGCAGTCCATTTCGGGAATGAGGATGAGCCGGCAGACTTCGATCAATTATCGGCCATGGTGTTAGGCGCGCATAGTCTCCCGATGGGCGCAGAGCTTCAACGACAAATCGGAACAGTCTACTACGATAACCTCCGCGTTGCAGTTGAGCGCCCCAACGCCAAAGACAGGGTCGTAAGTTCTAATTTTGACGAGGGGTTGCTTCCAGAGGCCTTCTACGTTCATTGGCGTGGGGCGGCGAGCACCATAAGCTCTGATACCCATGCCCCAGGATCCGGCCCATATAGCTGGCGCGAGGACTTCTGGCCAAACACCAATACAAGTATTGCCACCGACCTGTCTGAGCAGGAGATCCAACCTGGGGAGAAGGTGTCCATTTCTGCCTCGGTCTTCATCGTGGATCCGCGTCGTGGGGCCGAGGTCGGCGTCTCGCATTTTTGGACTGACGAAGGGGGCGGTGGCGAACAGGCTGTAATGGCGGCCATTACCCTGAACAACGGCGTGATTCGACCGTGCGTACCAGCGTCTGTCGTGAATGACTACCCCCCAGAACCCTTCAAGGCCCAGCGATGGCACAACGTACAACTTTTGCTTGTGCCGTCAGCCAGACGATACCAAGCAAGCATCGACGGGCAGCCGCTTTGGGGAGGGGCTTGGCTCCCTATGGTCGACACAGACAAATTCCATTACCAGTTCACAAACGTTTACTGGTCGGGGACGAATTTCGTGCATGAGGAGGATGACAAAACCTCAGATGAGCCCCACTAACAAGCTTAACTAATCAGCGGGCTGCCAGATGCCTCTCCTCATAAAAAATCTGGCAGTCTGCTATCGACGAAAGTCGGCACACATTGACAAGGCGTTCGTAACCTAGCAAGCCGCCTTTCAACTACTCCGGAGGAACGGTCACATTTCCCAGCCTTGTCCCCTTCTTGGTTTGGGGACGCTATCATTCATCAGGGGAGGCCACGTCTGAAGCCGCCCTGCTAGCCGGTAGTCCCGAATCAATAGCCAAAATGGAGGTAACTGACATGATGCCGCAACTGGAACGCTTGCTTTACCACCTCTCTCCTCTCGATGCTGCCTTGGGATTCTACGTGCTCTATGCCGCCTGCATCTTTGTTCTTATGGCCATGCATGCCAATGTCGGCGGCGTGATACTGTGGCTGAAGCATCTATTCAGCTGGCTCCCACTGTTCACGTTGGCATGTTTTATATCGTTTTGCATTTGGCAGCCAGTAGCGATCGAGACGGGGATTTTACTCGTAATGCTGGGCGCTACCGCCGTTTCGGCGGCTTTGGGCCTCTGGTACCACCACCACGACGGATGGAAGGAGATAGAACGCGGCAAAGCGCTATTCCCCATGCTCTACTGGACGCAAATCATCTTGATGGCCGGCGCGGGAGGCATCGCTCTCGTCCAGGCCCTTACCCGGTCTGATAACTCTCCCGGAATAGCCATGGTTGCAATCAGCATCGTGGTCTTGCTGGTTGTCGAATACAGTGTTGGCTGGCTGGGCTACAGGTTGATGCAAGATCTGCGCGAAAAGCTGAATAAGTTGGACGTGGCCCATAAGGCGTATATCGATGCCATCGAAATAGAGCACCAAAAGAAGGATGTGGAAGTGGCCGCCATCAAGGCGGCAATGACTCTACTCGAATCCACTTGGCAAGTAGGCAATGACCTCAACCGTCTGCAGGCTGACACCAAGGCCAGCTACTCCAATCTTTCCAATGAGCAGCGCGCCCAGCCTGTTTCGGATGTAGCGGCCATTATGTCAGAGAACGTCGCAGCGAGCCTCCGGAATAAGCCCTACCCTGCCGCTGTGACCAAAGTCACCGAGTTGGCTGTCGACAAGCTGGCCATCTTGATCGGCATATCTCGCGAGGAGACCGTTAAGCAAGTGCGCGAATGTTGTTACCGCCTCGCGGACTGCATCGGCGGTAACTTCCAGAATGCGATCGGCGCTGCCGAGCGGGTAGTTGAGATCTACATGCAAACATATACCAGGCGGCCATCTGATGGCGAGATTCATTCCAGCGGCGGTTCTGCAGGTGATCCTGCAGCATCTCGAGACGGGAGGGTACGCGCGTGAAGTCAAATCATGTAACACAGATCGCCATCGCTTTGCTAGTCGTTCTAATCATCGGAGTAACCTTGTATGTGTTCAGCAGTTGGTTGGACGATCCAGTTCCCCGTGTGGTCGTCATGCTGGATGCCTCGGCCTCTAATGGTCTTTTCGACAACTCGGATCCGCAACGCGTTGCGGCTGCGAAACGCCTCCTAAAGCCAGTTATTAGCCGATGCACAGACGAGAAGCTACTCCTCATCATCATTTCGGCTAAACCCGTACCTCGCTTCCTTCCAATTAAGGGTCTCACGCCCGATAGCTTGTGGGATAGCGTTCAAAGTGAGGTTCAGGAAAGAAACCGGTATGAGCATCAAACTGGTGCCCTCCGATTCGGTGAAGGCACGAATCAGGGCGAAGCTATCCACCTCCTCGACGAATACTATGGGAAGGAGCAGCGTCCATTATTGGTGATCTCCCTTACGGACGGCTTTTCAGAAAAACATAGCTTCAAAGATATACGCAATCAGCTTAGCGCCCTCTACAGCCACCACAAGAACAGCCTGCGGTTTATTGTGCTCGGCCTGTCGCATGCTGCTCCGGTCGCCATGTCTGATACGGGCCAATTTCAGGACGTTCTTGAGCTGTGGCGCTCTGCCTTCGTGGAAGAAGGAGCCACCGACCTGACCGTCGACCAAGACGCCCAACGTGGGTTCTTGCTTAGCGACTGCCTCGAGGCGCCACGCAATGCAATCCGTAGTTTTTAAGGAGAACGAAGATGACTACCTTCGCATGCCTCGTGATCCTGGCTCCAGTGATTTCGATCGCTCTCTTAATTAAGCTTGTCCTATGGCTGGTAAAGCTACAAAGGCAGATCAACACCAGCTTCCGGGACGTACGTTACGCTGCCCGGGCCGTCAAAAACATGCTCACATTCCGCGATGAGGTTCTCCAAGAGATCCGTAGCAGCCTCCTCTCACGTCTCCTCGAAAACGAGCAGGCAGTTGCCCAGGCTATCGAATTTTTACGTGCAAATAGATCTTTCCATCACGTCAAAACTGGCCAGCCAGACTCCTCTGTTGCAGCCGCCGTCATCTCGGCCATGCCCTGGAACATGGCCAGAGCGTTGGTAGTCGAAGACTACGGTACCACACCTCGCCTCGAGTTTAGCGACAGGCTCCGGCTCTCTGTTCAAGCCGCTCATGAGGGTGTGTATAATGCAGAACAAGTCTACTCGGCGGCAAAGCGCGACTACCACCAGCTTATAGGGGCCTATCCCCACAAGCTCATTGTGGCATTCATGGGCTCTAAGTTCAACGAGGTCCCAGATGAAGCTCTAGAGAACGGTTCAGCAAGCGATGGGGGTGTTATCCGAGGAGTGCCTAATGAAAGCAGTCCTGAAGACCATGATGCCGCCCTGTACAAAAAACCCGTCCTTGCTGCGGTCAGCAAGGACGGGTTTTCCTCTCCATGACATTCAAAAACGGATGGCTTAGGGGCGACACGAACGGCTTCAGACCCGCGTGAAGTGCGCCTTCATGAACTGCTGCCATTCGCCGCTCTCGTCCTGGCCGAAGGAGGTCAGCGTCCGGTGGTTCTCGTCGAGGATCTCGATCACATCCCGATAGTTGGCCGTCTCGCCGTCTTTGAACATGTTCGGACCCACGCAATGCAGCGTCATGACCTTGCCATCCGCGCTCAGCTCGCCTACATACTTCCACAAATGAGAGGAAACCGAAGCGAACCAGCATCCCCGATACTCCTTGAACGAGACATCGTAGCCGATCGCGGCGTAGTAGGTCATCGGCGTCCCGTCGGGCATCGTCGTCTTTCCCTCCGAGAAAGCCCACAGGCCGCCGAGGCTTTTGACGCTTTCCGTGCCTTCTGCCTTCTGCTTGGGTCCATCTGGCCCCATCGTCATTTCCGTTTCGACGCGCCATTCCCCAACGAGATTTTGCAGCCATTGGTGCTCGTGGACCGGACGGGTCGCCATCTCGACGGGTTCCTGGGTTTGGGTACTCATACCTTTCTCCTTCCTGTTGCGACCGCCCCTGGAAACGTTGCGCTTTCTCCAGGGCGGATGTAGCAGGCATGTTGGGTTTCCTTCACATTTCCTCACTCTCAGAAACCACGAAGAAGCGGAAACCAGGCCGGTCAAAAAATACAGAAGAGGGCGCCTTTGGCTGCCGGAACTGGCAGGTTTTCTCCGATGGTGTATACTGGATTATCCCTATAGCATCCAATTCGGCTTGCCGTTCCCTGACGCAGAGGATTCTTCGCGAATGAAATCCGTGTGGCGTATATGCCTGTTCGGAAGGTTGCGTGTCGAGAGAGAAGGACAGGAGATCCTCCACTTCCGCAAACAGAAGACCGGCGCGCTCCTGGCGTACCTGGCCTACTTCCAGGACCGGACTCATCCGCGCGAAGAGCTGATCGATCTGTTCTGGCAGGAAGCGGATCTGGATTCCGGACGCGCCAGCCTGCGAACCGCGCTGGCGGCCCTGCGGCGCGTTCTGGAGCCGCCGCGCGTTGCGCCCGACAGCATCCTGAGAGCCGACCGCAATGCGATCCAGTTGAGCCCGGAGGCGGTCTCTACGGACGTAGCCGAATTCGAGGCGGCGCTGCGCTCCGCTGCCAGCACGTCCGACGCTGCCGAACGGGCACGCCTGTTGGCGCAGGCCGTCGGTCTCTATCGAGGACCTTTGCTGTCCGCTTTTCACGAACCCTGGGTCGTTCGGGAGCGGCAGCGGCTGGAGCAGGTCTATCTGCGGGCACGGCGCGATCTCGAAGCGGTTCCGCAGCCGGTGGAAGCGCCTCCTGCGCCTAGCGAAAGAGCCCGACCGTCCCGATTGCCCCTCCAGCTAACGCGCTTCTTCGGCCGGGAAGAGGAGATGGCGCGCCTGGAAGAGATCCTTCGTGGGCGGCAGGCGCGCCTCGTGACGCTGACCGGGCCGGGCGGCTCCGGCAAGACTCGCCTGGCGATCGAGGTCGCCCGAACGCTGGGCGATGCGTTCGCCGGAGCGGTCTGGTTCGTGCCCCTGGCCGACGTCTCCGACCCTCGCCTGATCGCCGGCGCGATCCTGAACGCTATGGGCATGCCCCAATCGACGACGGAGCCGCTGGATCAGATCGTCGCCGCCCTGGACCGAAAGCCGGCCCTGCTCATTTTGGACAATTTCGAGCAGGTAGTGGAAGAGGGCGCCTCCGTCGTATGGACTCTGCTGGAGCGTGCTCCCTCCCTGGTCTGCCTGGTGACTTCGCGACAGCGGCTGGATCTGGGCGGAGAGCGAGACTTTCCCGTCTTGCCGCTTCCGGTCCCCTCGGCTGCCGAGGCGCCGGAGCCGCTGAACGCGTTTCCCAGCGTGCGCCTGCTGGTCGACCGCGCCCAATCCGTCCGTCCCGATTTCCAGGTCACGGCCCAGAACGCGGCGACCGTGGCGGCCCTGTGCGAGCAGCTGGAGGGCATTCCGCTGGCGATCGAGCTGGCGGCGGCCTGGACGAACATGCTGACGCTTCCGCAGATGCTGGCGCGGCTGGAACACCGCTTCGATCTGCTGGCCAGCCGCCGCAAGGACCTGATGGCCCGGCATCAGACGCTGCGGGCCACCATCGAGTGGAGCTATCGCCTGCTCCCTCCGGACCTGCAGCCATTCTTTGCCCGGCTCTCCGTGTTTCATGGCGGCTGGACGCTGGAGGCCGCCGAGGAGATTGTCGAGGGGCGATTGCCGATTGCCGATCGGGAATCGGGCACAGCCTCGATCGACGATCGACGATCATCCATCGTCGATACCACGCTGGAAGCCATCGAGCAGTTGCGGGAGCGCTCGCTTCTTCTTGCCGTGGAATCCGGCGCCGAAATGCGCTACCGCATGCTGGAGACGCTGCGCGAGTACGCGGCAGAACAGCTTTCTTCCGAGGAGCGGGCCATCCTGCGGGAGCGCCTGGCGCGCTGGTGCCTGGCGCTGGCCGAAGAGGGCGATACCGGGCTGGCCGGTCCGGAACACGCCTCCTGGCTGCAGCGTCTGGAGGCCGAGCACGAGAACTTCCGCGCATCGCTGGTCTGGGCGCTGGAGACGGACGGCGATCTGGCGCTGCGGCTGGCTGCAGCGCTGGCCCGGTTCTGGGAAGTACGGGGGTATGTCCGCGAGGGCAACGAGTGGCTGGAGCGGGCGCTCGCCGTAAATCCCATGGTGGAGATCACGCGCGCTCGCGCCCTGGATCAGGCCGGATACTTCGCCTGGTATCTGCGCGACTTCGAGCGGTCGCGGCAGCGTCTGGAAGAGAGCCTGTCCGTTTATCGCCTGCTGGACGATCCGGGTATCGCCGGGCCGCTCAACCACCTGGCCGGGCTGCTGCTGTTCGAGAACAAACCGCAGGAAGCCCGCCCGCTGCTGGAAGAGGCTCTGGCGGCTACGGAGACGTCCGGAGACAGGCGCACGAAGGTCGGGGTGCTGGAAAACCTGACCCGCGTCGCGGTCGTCGTCGCGGACTTTCCGGCCGTCGAGCATTATGGGGCGCAGTGGCTCGCAGAGGCGCGCTCCGTCGGCGATCGCAGCGCCATGGTCGGCGCGCTGACGATGTGGGGCATCGCGCTCATCAGCACGGGAGAACACAGGCGGGCGCGCCGGAACTTCACCGAAGCCCTCGCCATCGCCGACGAGGTAGGCGAGACGTTCTGGTCCTCGGGCGCCCTGTGGGGACTGGGCAACCTGGCGATCCTGGAAGGGGACACTTCCCAGGCAAACGCCTATCTTACCCAATGCATGGCCCGGCTGGGAACCACCGGATTCGACGTCGTCAAGCACTTCGTTCTCGAAGCGAAGGCGTATCTGTTCGCCGCCGAAGGCCAGATGCAGCGCTCGGCCCGCCTGCTGGGCGCTACGGAGCACTTCAAGCAGACGGGGCAGAGTATCTCCGCTCCCATCGTCCACACGGTGTTCGATCCCTATGTAGAAAAGGCGCGGGCGGCGCTTGGCGAGGAAGCGTTCCTGGCGGAAAAGACAGCCGGCGCGCAGCTTACCTGGGAAGATGCCATCTTGCTTGCATTTCCCCAAGAGACCATGCATTAAGAATCCTTTTAACGTTTTTGTCACGCCTCCGCCGCACAATGCCCACGACGAACATACCCGGCGAAAACGCTGCCGGCGACGACTTCCACGGCGCGTTAGAACCGGCATCCCACCTGCTTCGCAGGTCGATCGAAAGAGGTCCACGCATGATAACCATTGACCCGATGGCGGAGGGAATCTACCGAATCTGCCAGATCGAGGAAGGGTTCCCTATTACGTTCAATCAGTTTCTTATCGACGATGAATGTCCCGCACTCATCCATACCGGCCCGTATCCTATGTATGAGCAGGTGCGCAAAGCGGTCGCGGAGGTTCTGGACCCGTCCCGCCTGGCGTATGTGGTCGTGCCTCACTTCGAGGCCGACGAGTGCGGCGGCATGGGCCGTTTCGTGGCCGCCGCCCCGGAGGCCGTGCTGGTGTGCAGTGGAACGGGCGCGGTCCTGAATCTGAATCACTGGGACTACGCCGGCCCGGTAAAGGGCGTCTATGATAACGATGTCATTCACCTGGGAAGACATGTGCTGCGTTTTCTGGAAACGCCCCACGTTCACCATTGGGATTCGATGATGGTCGTCGAGGAGACCACGCGCAGCCTGTTTCCTGCCGACCTGTTTATTCAGCCGGAGGCGCAGCCGGCGATCGTGCGAGAGAACCTGGGTAAGGAGATGTGCCGTTTCTATCGCCAGACCGGCATCTTTCCGGCGCGGGAGCCGGTGCTCCGGGTCCTCGATCGGATCGAGCCGTTCTCTCCGAAGTGGGTCCATCCGATGCATGGCGGCAGCCTGCCGGAAGAGGTGATCGCCGATTACATCGCGGCCTTGCGTACCGAATCCTTCGTTTTCGAGGGTAAGCTGTTTGGCAGGACCCTTCCCGGCTGGTAGGAAATAGAATCTGTAATTCCGAGTTGAAGCAAGGTACGATGAACCCCTCTTGTTCCATCCAACTGTTGGGCGGCTTGCGCGTGCAGCAGGGAGATCAGGCGCTGACCCGCTTTCGCACCCAGAAGACCGCTTCCTTGCTGGCTTACCTGGCCTACTTTCGCAAGCGAGCGCATCTCAGAGAGGACCTGATCGAGCTCTTCTGGCCGGATACCGATCCGGAGGCCGGACGCATGAGCCTGCGCACGGCGCTCTCGGCTCTGCGCCGCCAGTTGGAGCCGCATGGTATTGAAGACGGCAGCGTGTTATGGGCCGATCGGCGGAGCGTGCAACTGTCTTCGCAGACGGTCTCTACCGATATAGAGCAGTTGGAAGCAGCCCTGAGGGCCGCCTCGAAGGCGGAAGCGCCGGCGGAGCGGATCCGGCGCCTGAAGGAAGCTGTAGCCGTGTATAAGGGTCCGCTCCTGCCTGGTTTCTATGAAGACTGGGTGCTCCAGGAGCGGGAGCGGCTGGAGCAGGCGTATGCCGGCGCGCTGAAGGAGCTGACGGCGATCCTGGAGCAGACGGGAGACCTGGAAGGAGCGATCGCGGCGGGACATCGCCTGGTGGCCGTCGATCCGCTCTCCGAGGAAGGCTATGCCCATCTGATGCGCCTGTATGCGGCGGCCGGTCAGCCGGAGGCAGGTCTGCAGCAATATATCACGCTGGCACAGCTATGGGATCGGGAATTAGGCGAGACCCCTTCCGCAGAGGCGCAGACGCTGGCAAGGCGCCTGCAGCAAGCGTGTCAGGAGGCCGGGCAAACTCGGCGAAGCCCAGAGCCGCCACCGCCTCAGCCATTGCCTTCTGTTCCGGTGGCATGGGCGCTGCCGCCGCAAGAGCCGCATCTTCCGCTGCAGTTAAGCCGCTTTTTCGGGCGCGAGGAAGAGATCGAGCAGATACGGGCATTGCTGTATGAGCATGATGTCCGTCTGCTGACGCTGACCGGGCCGGGCGGCTCCGGGAAGACAAGGCTGGCTATCGAGGCGGCCAGAAAGATGGCTTCCCGCTTTGAAGGCAGAATATGGTTTGTTCCCCTGGCCGATGTCTCGGACGCCTCCTCGATCGCAGCCAGCATCGCCCATGCGCTTCAACTGCCATTGGTGGCGAACCGGGACCCGTTGGAGCAGATCACTCAGGCCCTCTCCGGTCGATCCTCTCTGCTCGTGCTGGACAACTTCGAGCAGTTGGCGGAGAAAGGGACGCGAACAGTGCTCGATCTGCTGGATCGCATTCCCGCGCTTCAACTGCTGGTCACCTCCCGGCAGCGGCTGGACGTCGGCGGCGAGAGGGAGTTGGCTGTGGCGCCTCTGCCGGCCCCTACCCGAAGCGAGATCCTGGAGAACGGGGAGCGATTTGCCAGCGTGCAGTTGCTTGTGGACCGGGCACAGGCGGCCCGTCCGGGATTTGCGATCACCCCGGAGAACGCCGAGGCGGTCACGCTGTTGTGCGAGCGGCTGGAAGGCATTCCGCAGGCAATCGAGCTGGCGGCGGCCTGGGCCGGGACCCTGACGCCCGCGCAGATGCTGGCGCGCCTGGAGCATCGCTTCGAGCTGCTGGCCGGCAAGCGCAAAGACCTGGCTCCCAGACACCGTACCCTCCGCGCGACCATTGAATGGAGCTATCGCCTGTTGCCCGTCGCGCTGGAGCGCTTCTTTGCCTCCCTCTCCGTCTTCCGGGGCGGATGGAGCCTGGCCGCCGTCGAGGCCATCTGCAGCGCCTTTTTAGACTACACTCCGATGCTTGCCCTCGACTACCTGCAGCAGTTGCGAGAGCGCTCTCTGATCGTCGCCGAGGAGACGGAAGGTGAGATGCGCTTTCGCCTGTTGGAGACTCTGCGCGACTATGCTGCCGAGCAGTTGCTGCCGGAGGAGCGGGAGGCGCTGCAGCGGCGGCATCTCGAATTCTTCGCCGGACTCGTTCGAGACGCCCAGGCCCATACCTATGGCCCGCGCGAAAAAGAATGGCTGGACCGTCTGGAGCGGGAGCACGATAACCTGCGCGCCGCTCTGGAGTGGGCCAGAAGCCGGGAAGAGACTCTGGAAGGCGGGCTGCAGATGGCCGGAAGGCTGGAGCGGTTCTGGCAGATACGCGGCTACTGGCAGGAGGGAAGGGAGCAGATCGAGAAGCTGCTGGCTCGACCCGGAGCCGCCGCCGCGACGGAGGGACGGGCGATGGCCCTCACTACGGCGGGAGTGCTGGCAGGTCTCCAGGCCGACTATGCTGCCGCGCGGGCGTATGAGGCGGAGAGCCTGTCGCTCTGGCAGGCGCTCGGTGACAGGAAAGGGATCGCCTCCGCGCTCCACCAACTGGCTTGTCTGAAGCAGGATACCAGCGTGGAGACGGAAACGCTTGTCGAGCAGAGTCTGGCGCTCAGGCGGGACAGCGGGGATAAGGCCGGCATCGGCTTTTCGCTCCTGCAGTTAGGAAATATCTGGCTGGATAGGGGCGAGTTTGAAAAAGCGCGTTCTTTCTACGAGCAGAGTATGGCGGTAAGAAGAGAGATCGGAGACCAGCGGGGCATCGCGACCGCGCTCAATAACCTGGGTGTCGTGGCGGAAGCGCAGAGAGACTATGCGGCCGCAGACCGGTATTATCGCGAGTGCCTGGAGATCAGCCGGCAGTTGGGAGATCGATGGGGCATCTCCCTGGGCTTGGGCAATCTGAGCATCGTGGCCCGGCTGCTCGGCGATTACGAGCGCGCTCGTAAGCTCAATGCGGAGGCCTTGCGGATGCGCCGGGAGTTAGGGGACAGGCGCCTGCTGTGCGGCTCCCTGGAGGAGATGGGGCGACTTGCCATGGCGGAAGCACAGAAGCAGCGTTCGGCGCGACTGCTGGGCGCCGCGCAGGCGATGCGGGAAGCCGTGGGTATCCTTATGACCGATAACGAGCGGGTCGAGCACGAAGCCAATTGGGCGAAAGTGCGCGCTTCCCTGGGCGACACGGCATTTTCGGCGGCGTGGGAAGAGGGACACGAGATGCCGCTGGAGCAGGCGATCGCCTATGCCCTGGATTTTACCGAACCGGCAGAAAAGCCGGCTGACGAGAGACCATAACAGATCGAAGCGGCCCGATATATGCAGCGACGCACAGGTCTCGAAACAGGTCTCGAAATCGGTTTCATGATATGTGGTCACGTTGATTTTCACGCCAGGCGTCACGCTGCTGTCACGTCGTCCCCGTATCCTGCTGGCTGTACGAGGCGCGAGGAAAGCGATGGCCTCGTCGCCAGAGACAACAGCTCAAGGAGAAGAAAATGATCAAAAAGTCGATGATGGAGGTCGTGATGCTGCTCTTCTTAATCGGCGGCGCGCTGGCCGCCTGCGCTGCCGGCCCTGCCGGACAACCATCGCTGCCGGATACCCCGGCAGGCCGCGCGCTGGCAGGATGGCTGCAGGCGTGTCAGTCCGGAAAGCCCGAGCAGATGCTGCAGTTTGTCACCCGGCATTATGATCCGCAGGCCTTGAACGAAGTTCCGGCGCAAGATCGGGCGGCGCGTATGCGCATGCGGTATCAAACTTACCGCATCCTCCAGCTAGATCGCGTCGAATCCTCCACGCCAACCAGAGTGACCGGCCTCTTTCGATCTCCCATCACGGAGACATGGCTGCGCATCTCTGCGGATGTCACCCCGGAGGAACCGCATTACCTCACCGGGGTCTCGATCGAGGAGATTCCGGCTCCGGCCGGCGTGGGGCGACCGAAATACAGCGACGCCGAACTGGGCCATCAACTGGGCAAGTACTTGAAGAAGCTGGCGCACGAGGACATCTTCTCCGGCGCGGTAATGGTATCGCGCAATGGGAAAACCCTCTACAAAGGAGCCTGGGGTCTGGCCAACATCGGCTATCATGTCCCCAATCAGGTCGATACGAAGTTCAATCTCGGCTCGATGAACAAGATGTTTACAGCCGTAGCCATCGCCCAGTTGGCGCAGCAGGGAAAACTGCGCTTCGAGGACCCCATCGGCAAATACCTTCCCGACCTGCCGAATGCGGATATGGCGCATAAGGTGACGATCCACCACCTGCTTACCCACACGTCCGGCGTAGGAGATTACTTCAACGATCGCTTTGACGAGGCTTCGCGCGCCCGATTCCGCGAGGTCAAAGACTATCTGCCGCTCTTTGTGGACAGTCCGCTGGCGTTCGAGCCGGGCGCCCGGTTCCGCTACAGCAACGGGGGCTTTATGCTGCTCGGAGCGATCGTGGAGAAGGTTTCCGGGCAGAACTACTTCGATTACGTGCGAGAGCATATCTACAGGCCCGCCGGGATGAGCGATACCGATGCGTACTCGCTCGACCACGATACGCCCAAACTGGCTACCGGCTATACCCGCATGGATGGAGACGATCTTCACGGTAATGCCGGCCCGCACAACAATCTGTTCATGCATGTGATGCGGGGTGGTCCGGCGGGCGGGGGTTACTCGACGGTGGAAGACCTGACGCGCTTCTCCGAGGCCCTGCTGGGCGGCAAGCTGCTCGACAAGAAATACGTGGATCTTCTGCTCACCGGGAAAGTGGAAGTAGGCATGGAGCCGGGCGTGCGCTATGCGTATGGCTTTTTCACGAGAAATGAGAACGGCCAGCGCATTGTCGGGCATAGCGGCGGCTTTCCTGGCATCAGCAGCAATCTGGATATCTATCTCGATAGCGGCTACACGGTCGTCGTAATGAGTAATTACGATCCGGGTACAGCGGAACTCGTCTCCGGCTGGATCCACGACCGTCTCGGCGGCTAGTCTCCGGCCAGCCTGCTTATGGCAGGATCATCTCCCGGAAGCAGCCTGGCTGGCCGCGCAGTAAACATTGCCGGCGCAAAAGGCAGAGCCGCATAGCCTCCTGCCGGAACCTCATGCCTGTCCGCCGCTCCGTCCATCGTGACGGAGCGGCGTTTTCTTTGGCCTGACTCTTGTCACGCTGAATTTTACGTTGTGCGTCACGTTGCTGTCACGTCGCCTGCGTATACTGGGGACCGTAAGCGGCGAGGAGGGCTTTTCGCCGCCGTGAGGAGTAACACGATGATCCGGTTTCCACAAACCAGCAAGCGATATGCGCCAACCAATCGAGGCGCAAAGGAGACAACAATGACCTTAACGCACCACAAGATCCCCGCCTGGAAAGCGGCAGGGCTGATCGCCATGCTGGCAGGCGCGATGTTGCCCGCCCGGGCCTCAACGACGATCACCACGCTCTACCAGATGGGCGCCAACGACGGCTACCAGTCCAGCGCGCTCGTCCAGGCGCCGGACGGCAATTTCTACGGAACCGCCCAGGGCGGCGCCGACTTCGAGGGCACCATCTTTTGCGTCAGCCCGAGCGGGCAGTACAGCACGATCTATACCTTCGCCGGTACCGCGGAAGGCGCCCAACCCTCCTCGCCCCTCATCGTCGCCAGCGACGGCAACCTGTATGGAACGGCGCTGCAGTATGGCGCGTTCAATGCGGGCACGGTCTACCAGGTAACAACCTCGGGGATGTTGACCGTGCTGCACACCTTCGACAACGCGACCGACGGCGAGCAGCCCTATGGCGTGACACAGGCCAGTGACGGTTATCTCTATGGCGTGACCAGCAACGGTGGCCCTGGCGGCTACGGCACGATCTATCGTCTGGGCCTGGATGGGACCTTTATCGTCCTGCACGCGTTCACCGCTTCCGACGGGGCCGCCCCGACTGCGCCGCCGATCGAGGGCACGGACGGCGACCTGTATGGCACGACCTATGGCGGCGGCGCTTACGGGTACGGAACGGTCTACAAGATCAGTAAGGCCGGCGCATTCACGCTTCTGCATAGCTTCACGGGTGGAACGGGCGGTATCCAGCCCTCGGTCCGGCTCGTTCAGGCCTCGGACGGTAACTTCTACGGGACCACCAAATCAGGCGGCACCACGGCCAATGACGGCACGATCTTTCGGATTTCGCCTTCAGGAACTTTCGCGACGATCCATGTCCTCGGCTTTGCGGACGGCTCCGATCCCGGCGTGCCGCTCATCCAGGCCGCCGATGGCTATCTGTACGGCGGGGATTTCAACGGCGGAAGCAGCGGAGTCGGCTCGGGAGACACCGGCGAAATCTTCCGGGTCTCGCTGTCGGGCGCATTCACCGGGCTTTACACCTTCTTCGGCAGCGCCAACGGCAGCAGCCCCAACGGCCTGGTCCAGGGCATGGACGGCAATCTGTATGGCACCACCTATGGCGGCGGCGCCTCCGGCCATGGGACGGTATTCCGCTGGCCGCTCGCTTCGGGCATCCAGAAGTTGAGTCCGTCCACGCTGCCGGCCGGCAGCCCGGCGACCACCCTGACGGTCTACGGCAGCAATTTCATGCCCGGCGCAGTCGTGCGCTGGAACGGCAACGCGCTCGACACCAGTTGGGTATCGGCCTCGGCGCTCAAGGCGCAGATTCCCGCCAGCGATCTGGCGGCGGCCACGACGGCTAAGATCACGGTCGCCAATCCAACGGCAACAGGCAACGTGTCTGCGGCCAAAAGCTTCACAGTGACCGTGACCAGCATTGGCATGAACGTGGGCACGCCGTACCGGGACAGCGCCACTGGCCTGATCGTCGTGCCGGTCACCTTGAGCAACACCGGCTATGCGATGGCCCCTTCGCTGGAGATCACGGCGGCCAAGCTAGGCACGTCCACCACCTCTTCGGCTCTGCCGATCCTCCTGGGCAATGTGGCGACCGGCGGCTCGGTCAGCGCCAGCGTGAGCTTTCCGGGGACGGCCGGCACGACCGGCAGCAAGAAGACGCTGACAGTGTCCGGCACTTACACGGGAGGCAAATTCAGCAACGCAATCACCATCGTCCTGCCTTAACCGGCAGAACAACAGCACACCTGGCCTTAAATTCCCCCTCTTCGAACCTTCGGGCCGCAAAGTTCGGAATCGCGGAGAGGGGGAACAGGGATGAGGGCAAGAAAGGCATCTTCAACGTGAAAACGCATCCTAAACCACTTTTAATGCTCCTGGCAGCCTGCGCGCTGATCGGCAGCTCGGCCGGCGCGCGGGCGCAGACGGAGAGCCTGACATCACTCTACAGCTTCCCCGGCTATCCGAACGGGTCGCAGCCTTATGGTGGGCTGACCCTGGGGAAAGATGGAAACTACTATGGGACGACGGTCGGCGGCGGGGCGCATAGCGCCGGTACGGTCTTCAAGATGGCCCCGGATGGCGCCGTGACGGTGCTCTACTCCTTCGACAATACGGAGGGCGCCAACCCCTACGGGAAACTGGCGCTCGGCAGCGACGGCAACTTCTACGGCACGACCGCTTATGGCGGCGCGCACAACGACGGCACCGTGTTCGTGGTCACGCCGAGCGGCGGATTCTCCTCGCTCTACTCCTTCAGCGGCGCGGATGGTCAGAAGCCTGTCTCTGCGCTGGTCGAAGGTCCGGACGGCGCTTTCTATGGCACGACCAATGCCGGCGGCAACGGAGGCGGCACGATCTTTAAGATCACGACCTCCGGCACATTAACGACCCTGCATTCCTTTACCGGCCTGAACGGGGACGGTTATTACAGCCCGGCCCCGCTGATCCTGGCCAGCGATGGAAATTTTTACGGCACGACGGAGCAGGGAGGAACGGGCGGCAGAGGCACAGTCTACCGGATCACGCCCCAGGGAACGTTTACGGTCCTCCATTCATTTTTGACCACCAGCGCGGATGGACAGTATCCAAAAGGGGGCCTGGTACAGGGCAGAGATGGCAGCTTCTACGGCCTGACCTATTCCGGCGGCGCGTACAGCTTCGGCACGGTCTACAAAATGACTCCGGCGGGTGCGGTGACCCTGCTACACTCGTTCACAGCGGAGGGAAGCAGTCCGCCGTATCCCAACAAGGACGGCGCTTACCCGGACGCGGAGCTGATTCAGGCATGCGACGGCTATTTCTACGGCACGACGGAGCAGGGTGGGACGAACGGGGGTGGGGTTCTTTTTAAAATCTCCTCGACCGGCGCTTTCACGACGATCCATTCGTTCAGCACTCAGGGAGCCAATACCGACGGCTCATTCCCGAAATGCACGCTGCTGCAGGGGCCGGACTGCAACCTATATGGCACGGCTTATGCCGGAGGGCCGGCCAACATCGGCACGGTCTACCGCCTCAACTTCGCGCCGGTCTTCCAGAGCATCAGCCCGACATGGACGAATGCCGCAGGACCGAGCTTCACCCTGATCGTCAAAGGAGATTGCTTCGCCAACGGCTCGATAGCGCAGTGGAACGGAACGGCGCTGACGACCACCTACGTGTCCGAGACGCAGTTGAAGGCTTCCGTTCCGGCCTCGCTGATCGCCAGCCAGGGCACGGCGAAAGTGACGGTCCAGAATCCGACCGGCGGAGTCTCGGCAGCCAAGACCTTCACCATAGTGCTCACGACTTTGAAGGTAACGGGAATTACATTGACGCGCAGCAGCGCTACGGGGGTCATCACGGCGAATGTGTCGCTGCAGAACGTCGGCTACCTGGCCGCGCCGAACGTCGCCATCACCGGCGCCTCCCTGAATGGAGTTTCTACCAGCACCACGCTGCCGGTCAGCGTGGGCAACCTGGCGGTGGGCGCGACGGCGACACCCTCCGTAAGCTTCCCCGGCTCGGCAGGCGCGATCGGCGCGATCGTGTATCTGAAAGTCTGGGGCACGTTCACGGGAACAGGAGGCAAATTCAGTGCCGCCCTGAAGGTTACCTTGCCTTGAGCGGTTGGATGGCGTAAGCTATCGTGGAGAGCCAAATAAGTGTGGATGCCAGGGCTGGAGAAGCCTCTACGCTTCTCCAGCCTTCTTATGGTGATCCGTGGGCATCGCGCACGTAGAAAACCATCAGTGTGCCCCCTTGAGGCGCATTCGGGAAGTCCGGCGAGAAGATCAGCCGGCGGTTCGCCGCGGCCCAATGGGGTGGGACGAGCAGGTAGCTGCCGTCCGCGCGCCGATAGCATAGCTGGGCCGGCTCGCCGCCATCGCCGTTGATGGCGCCCCAGACGTTAAGCGCCAGCCAGAACCGCTGCAGGTCCGAGAGCATCCAGCCTCCGGAAGAGGGCAGGCCGTGCCGGAAAGCAATGGCGCTCTCTGTCTCGCTGCCCGGCTGCTTGACGAAGAGCAGATAGAGATAACGGTTGTCTCGGGACCAGCCCAGGGAGGTTCGAGAAGTTCGGATAAAGTCCACGGTCGGGATATACCCGGCTTCCTGCGGGGTGGCCATAACCGGGCGTGGGCGCTGCGGCTGACCGGGCCTGGGAAACGGCTCTAGCTTGAGCGGCTTGCCGTCGCGGATCAGGCACTGCGCGGCCCCGGCGGCAAAGTCGAACGCGCCGGCAAGCGCCTCGCTTCTGGGCAGGAAGAGCGTTTTGAAGACCGGCTTGCCCTTCACATACCGGACCCCGAACGTCCAGCGATAGTTGCCGGCATTGGGATAGAAGAGTTTGCCATTCAGGACGACCGGCGTGAGGTGGCTGGCCGTATGGCCGGGACCGATGCCGTCGAAGTCGAAGAAGAGGCCGTTCCAGGCGGCCACCACGCTTCCGCGCCCGGTCGTATTCAGAAGGCGCGTGATCTGCCCGACGCCGCGCGGCCAATATTGCGCTTTGTTGTCGTAAGGCCGGCCGTCGTCCTCATCCTGATCGAACATCTCCAGGCGCAGATGGGGATTGGCCCGGAAGTCGAAGCGAAACAGGTCCAGGACGGTTCTATCGGGAGAGGAGGTGTCCAGCCAGTGCGTCACGCCGGGGTAGGGGTGATCCTGGACGGCGCGCGGCCAGGGCCACGTTGCGAGAGACGCGGGCGTATCCAGCTTTGCAGCCGGAGCGAGGATCCTGCCCACCATGCGCGGCTTCCAAAGGGACATGGCTCCAAAAGCCAGCAGCAGGAGCACCAGGAGAACGGCCAGGCCGATCCCCAACTTACGGATAGGCGCATTCCGCTTGCCATCGTGCGTGGGAGCCAGCTCGCTCCTAACCTGGCGCATCTCACGGTCTCATTTCAAACGGTCTGTGTTCCGCGGCGATGAGGCTCTTCAACTCTTTGTAGAGGACCAGCCGCTCGCGGCCCCAGGCATCGGCGCGGGCGCTGGAGCTATGGACGACGAACACGCGGGAACTTCCGATCCGTTCTTCCTGCTCGCCCCAATCCGTGCAGACACGCCCGGTCGCCATCGTATAGACATCCTTGCCGTTATAGCAGACGAACCGGGGGGCAAAAGCAAGCAGTTTAGTACGCAGGGCTTCCCGCTGCTCTGCGGTCGGGGTGGGGAGAAGATGGTTGGCGCTGGTGGCGAGATTCAGATAGATGCCCGTCAAGCCAATGCCGTACCGAAGCGCCTCAGCATCCTCATGCGATTCTAACTTGCGCGGCGTAAATCCCGCCTGCGCCAGCAGCAGCCAGAATTTATTCGTGGGACCGGCGTAGAAATGGCCGATCTCCGCCGACGAGTGGCTGGGCGCTGCCCCGACGAAGATGACATCCAGATTCGGCGCCAGGATGTCCGGCAGGATCGTTGCTTGCTGCGCCTTAGTAGTTTCCGGAAGGACCATACAGGTTTAGATAAATACGGGTGGAACGCCTGGGGAAGGCATGTAGAGCAGGTTTTCCAGGCCGACCACAAGGCCCTCCAGGGAGCGGACTTTGCGGATGGCCAGCAGGACGCCGGGCATGAAGGAGCGGCGATCGGTGGAGTCGTGACGCAGGGTCAGAAGCTGGCCGGGGCCGCCAAAGAGGATTTCGTGATGGGCGACGAGGCCGGGCAGGCGGACGCTATGAATCGGAATGTCGCCGGTATTGATGCTGCGCGCGCCGCGGGCGCCAGAAACCGTCTCGACGAGGTTGGCGGGAGGCGGCTCCGGGATCACCTGGGCCTCCTTCCGCGCCTGCGCGATTCGCTGCGCGGCCAGAAGCGCCGTGCCGGACGGGGAGTCCTTCTTATTCGGATGATGCATCTCGACGATCTCCACGTCCGGTAGATAACGGGCTGCCTGGGCCGCAAACTGCATGATCAGCACCGCGCCGATGGCAAAGTTCGGGGCGACGAACGCACCCGTACTCTGTATCTTAGCGACGCGCCCGATCTCTGCGATATTCGCGGCGGTGAGTCCGGTGGTTCCGACCACCGGAGAGATGTTGCACTTGAGGGCGGCGCGTACATTCTCCATGACACTGTTGGGAGCGGTGAAGTCGACCAGCACTTCGGGCTGCGCTCGCTCCAGCGCCTCTTCCAGATCGGATTCGATAGACACGCCCAGAGATTCCATCCCCGCCAGCGTGCCTGCGTCTGCGCCCACCTCCTGCTGATCCACGACGGCGACCACGCGCATGTCCGCCGCTTCACTCACAGCGCGAACGACCTCGCGGCCCATTCTGCCCGCCGCGCCACATACGACGATTCGTATCTCGGTTTCCGCAGCCATCGACGCTTTCTTCTCTTAAGACACGGGGTTAAAACCCCATGCTGAAATACGAAACCCGCTAAAGCGGGTTAGCACCCCTCACCTCCTCGCCCCTTGTAGGAGAGGGTGAGGAGGAGCTATTGTCCAAGCTTCTGCTTGCAGCCTTGAACTGCTTAAGGAAGGGGTACAAGAGATGAGTTCAGTCCCCCTCCCCTGTTATTCCGAAGGTTCGAGGAGGGGTCGGGGGTGGGGGCCAGATCACGCCGCGTTGCTGGCGCGTGGAAAGGCGCCGATCGCCGTCAGGGTCAGCGTGGATTCCTCCAGGACCTGGCAGGCGACTTTAGCGATGCTCTCGTGCGAGACGGCCTCGTACTCGCTCAGCACCTCGGCCATCGGGATCACGCGGCCATACGAAAGCAGCGACTCCCCATACCGGTTCATGCGCGCGCTCATGCTTTCCAGGCCCAGCACCAACGCGCCGCGCACCTGCCGCTTCGCCTTGGTCAGTTCGTCCTCCGTCAGGCCCCGCTTCTTGACGTTTTCGAACTCGGCGCGCGTCAGGTCCAGCACCTGCTGATAGGTGGCCGGGCTGGTGCCGCCATAGACGCAGAAGAAGCCGCCGTCCAGGTAGGAGCGTCCGTAGGAGCCGATGGCGTAGGCCAGGCCGCGCTTCTCGCGTATCTCCTGGAAGAGCCGCGAGCTCATGTTGCCGCCCAGCACGTTGTTGAGGATCGAGAGCGAGTAGCGCTCGCGCTCCTTCTTGCTGTAAGCGGAGGAGCCGAGGCAGAAATGCACCTGCTCGATGTCCCGCTTGCGAATCTGGCGGCTCTTGCCGGAAGACCTGGGCCGGCGCAGGGTGCGCGGCGGCGCGGTCCCCTCCAGGCTGCCGAGCGCCTTTTTCGCTAACTCCACCAGGTCGCCGTGTTCCAGGTTGCCCGCCGCCGAGACGACGATCCGGTCGGGCCGGTAGCGCGAGTGGAGGTAGTCCAGGATCGCCTCACGGGAGATCTCGGAGACTGTCTTTGCCGAGCCGATGACCGGCTTGCCGAGCGGATGGGAATGCCAGAGAGTCTGCTCGAAGATGTCGTGAATGATCTCTTCCGGCGTGTCCTCGTACATCTTGATCTCTTCGAGGACCACGCCCTTTTCCCGCGCGATCTCCTCGGGATCGAGCAGGGAGTTGAGCAGCATGTCCGTCAGGATGTCCATTGCCAGAGGCACGTCTTCGGCCAGCACGCGGGTCTCGTAGCAGGTGGCCTCTTTGCCCGTGAAGGCATTGAGATGGCCGCCGCGCGACTCGATCTCATCGGCGATCTGATGGGCCGTGCGCCGTTGCGTGCCCTTGAAGAGCATGTGCTCGATAAAATGGGAGATGCCCCGGATCGGCTCTTCTTCATCCCGCGCGCCCGTGCCGACCCACAGGCCGACCGAGGCGGAGCGCACGTAGGGAACCGTTTCAGAGACGATACGCACCCCGTTGGGCAGGGTCGTCAATTCGATGTTTTCAGAGGGTTGCCTGGTCATAGTACGTCTATAATACCACACCACAACCGCCGTTGCCGGACAGGCGCGCGGGCAAAAGTTTTGCGTTCGGGAGAGGTATTTTGCTATAATGGACGCGTGGTCTGTGACGCCATACTCAATCCCAAGAATGGAGTGAAGAACGTGCTGAAATCGCCAACCGATCCGAACGTCCGGCAACTGCATGCCTGGATCGATAGCCATCAGGAAGAGATCGTCACCGCGCTGCAGGGAGTCCTGCACATACCCAGCGTGGAAGGGCCGGCGGCGCCCGGCGCGCCCTTCGGCAAGACAGTGCGCGAAGCCCTCGACTACACCCTTGCGCTGTCCGAGCGGCTGGGTTTTCGCACCAAAGACGTGGACGGCTACGCGGGCCATGCTGAGTTCGGCGAGGGGGCCGAGATGGTCGCAGCGGTCGGCCATCTGGACGTGGTCCCGGAAGGCGAAGGCTGGGAGCATCCGCCCTATGGCGCGGAGATCGAAGACGGCTATATCTACGCACGTGGCTCCGCCGATGACAAAGGCCCCACCTATGCCGCCCTGTTCGGCGCGAAGGCGCTCCTGGATTCCGGCCTGCCGCTGCGGCGGCGCGTGCGGATCATCTTCGGCTGCGACGAGGAAAGCGGGTTCGGATGCGTCAAGCACTACTGGGAGGTCGCCCAGGAGGAGCGACCGGTCTACGCCTTCACGCCGGACGCCGGCTTCCCGATGATCTACGCTGAGAAGGGCATCGCCAATCTGATTTTAGAGAAAGAATTGCCGCAGAGCGAGGCGCCGCTTAAGATCGCGCAAGCGTTCGGCGGCCTGCGTCCGAACATGGTCCCCGATTCGGCGGAGGCGCAGTTGACCGGCACGCCGGAATCGCTTTACGGCGCGGTCACCGTGCTGCAGAAGTATTGGGATAAGAATGTTTCCTTCGAGAGCCGGGAAGACGGCCTGATCGTCCGCGCGTCAGGCAAGTCTTCGCACGGTAGCCGCCCGACCGGCGGCGACAACGCGGTCGCGCGGCTGGCCCGCGCGCTCTGTATGCTCGATCTGCCGGAGCGCGATGTCTGGCTCTCGTTTGTGGCGGAGACGGTGGATCCGACCGGCGCGGCGCTGGGTATCGCCGCCAGAGACGACGTGGCCGGCCCTCTCACCAGCAACCTGGGCATCCTGGAGTATACGGATCACGGCCGCGTGCGCCTGACGTACAATATCCGTTACCCGGTCACGTCCAACATCGCCACGGTAACGGAAGGCAACCGCCCGGTGCTGGAGAAATCCGGCTGGAAGCTGGCGGAAGTCCACGACCAGCCGCCGCTCTACGTCCCGCTGGATCAGGAGCCGGTCGCCACGTTGCTGCGGGTCTACCGGGAGGAGACCGGCGACACGGAGAGCCAGCCCGGCACGATGGGCGGCGGGACGTATGCTCGCGCCACGCCGCGCGCCATCGCCTACGGGGCCGGCTTCCCCTGGTCGCACGATGGCCCGGCCCACGAGCCGGACGAGCGCTTCGCGATCTCCACGCTGCTCGATGCCGCCAAAATCTACGCCCACGCCCTCTACGAGCTGGCGAAGTAGCGAGGCATCTCTGCTCGTGGCGGGTGGTTAAGACCGCAGCCACCAGAGCGCGAAGTCGCCCTTCGGCGACTGGCTTCCGGCATAGTCCCCCCTCCCCTAGAATTGGGGGAGGGGTCGGGGGTGGGGGCCTATAAGCAGGCGGACTTTGCGCTCTGGTGGCTGCGATTTCAGTCGCCCGATTCAAAGCAAGCTCTCAAATCGCCCTGGTCTGTTCAGGGTCTATAGATAAGGATGTCTTTCAACATCTGCTCTTGGGAAGGCTCGTGATGGAGGCCACCGGTCAGGAGAACGGCGCCATTTGGAAGGAGTACGGCGGCCTGCTCGTGGCGGGAGGCAGGCAGCGGCGCGGCGGGAATGAAGATGTTGGTGGCCGGATCGAAGAGGTCTGCCGAGGCTACCGTGCGGTTCTTAAGGGAGTTCCAGCCGCCGGCGATTAGGACGCGACCGTCCGGAAGCAGGGTCGCCGTATGGTCCATGCGGCCATCGCTCATGGTAGACGAAAGAAGCGTGAAGGTGTTCGAGGCCGGATCGTAGATCTCTGCGGTCGCCAGCGTCTTTCTTTGTTTCGAGCTGTAGCCGCCGGTGATCAGGACGCGTCCATCGGGAAGACGCGTCGCGGTGTGACGGAAGCGGTCTTCGCGCATCTCCGGGCCGGAAGACCACGTGCCGCTGCTCACGTCATACATCTCCGTGGAGGTCAGGGAAACGTCCTTGAGCGTGCGGCCCCCGGCGACCAGTATACGGCCGTCCAGTAGAGTGGCCGTGTGGCCGAACCGTGCCGTCTGCAGGCTCGCAGCTGGCCGGAAACGACCGTGTCGCGTGTCGTACCGCTCCACGGTCCGGGTCATATCCCCGTTGCTGAAGCCCGCGATTACCAGGACATCGCCGTCCGGGAGTTTCACGGCTGCATAGAGCTCGCGCGGCGTGTGCAGGGGCCCGGTACGCTTCCATCGTTGCTTCGCCGGATCGTACAGCTCGCAGTCCTGGACTGTGCCGTGTGCGTTCGGCTGCCGGTAGCCGCCCGCCGCGAGGACCTTGCCGTTATCCAGCAGCACCGGCTGGAAGAAGCTGCGGCTGCCGATCATGCGACCGGCTTCGCGTATCTCTCCCGAAACCGGGTCGTAGGTCTCGGTCAAAGGGGTCGTAGCGCCGTAGGATTTCGTCCGCCCTCCGATTATCAGCGCCTTATCCCCGACGACCAGGGTCGCGTGCGCGTCTCTGGGCGTGCTCATCGTGTTCCGGGCCGGCGTCCAGGCGCCCTGACCCATAGGCGCTGCACCTATTAGCAGCAGAACTGTACTTATCCTCACCAACCGACCGCGCATCTTTGTGTATCTCTCCCGGATGCCGGGCCGATAAACGACCCGGCAGAAAAAACATGCGTCCGGAGGACGTAACCAGCCTGCTAGCGTTCTCCCCTCTTCTTGAGAAGGAGGTGAGGTAGAGGTGGGGGTGAGATCCGTCCGGAGGACGGCCGTCTTTGAAGCCGGGTCGTTTATCGGCCCGGCTTAGTCTGCCTCATCTATGCGGAAGAGCTTGGCCGCGTTGTCGTTAAGAATGCGGCGGCGGTCCAGGGAAGAGAGGTCCGAGTCGTCGATCAGGCCGAGCGCCGCAACCGGGTCCAGATGCGGAACGCCGCTGCCGAAGAGAACGCGATGCGCTCCGATCTGCCCGACGGCAGCCGGGATTTTGACGCGATCCAGGACGCCGGACGTCTCCAGGCTGATATTAACGGACTGCTGGGCGGCGGCAATGCCTGCGCGCCAATCGCGCCCGCCCATGCCCAGCAGGACGAACTTGTGCATGTTGTATTTGATCGCGAGCTTGAGGGCGATCTCGACGCAAGCGGCATTGGGCGCGGGCAGAAAGATCGGTTTTTGATAGCGGCGGCAGGCGTTGAGGATCTCGTCGGCGATGAGCGGATGCAGCGGCTGATTCCAATCCGTAGAGGTGAGCAGGGTGCCGGCAAAACGACGGCTGCCCAGCAGGTCCCGGATCGATTCGAGCGAGGCGTCCACGCGATTGAGATGCGCGACCAGGCATCCATAGAGTCGGGGCTGGTCGTCCAACATAGCGTTCAGGATTCGATTGCCGGAGAGCGGATCGGCCTGTATCGCACGCGTGGAGAGCAGGATGGCACGCTCGATACCGCGTGCTTGCAGAAGTTGCGCCAACTGGCCGGCGTCCGCGTTGATTCCGGGCAGAGCGTAGCCCTCCAGATAGGTGTGGATATCGAAGATCGGCATGACGACCTCATTGGGGACTGGGGACTAGGGACTTCGGCGCTGCGCGCCTGGGGACTAGGGAAAGACCTTACTGCGAAGGTAGTAGCCTGCAACACAGGCATTTCCCCAGTCCCCAATCCCTAGTCCCCAGTCCCCGTATTTAAGATACGGCGCGCATTTGCAGCAAGGATTTGACGGCGGGCTTCTTCGGAGAGTCCAGAGTGCTGCAGAGTGGCGAGCACGCTCGCGATAGGTTGAGAGGGCGCTCCCGTCCCGAACAGCAGCCGGTCCGCGCCGACCGTGTCCGCCACAAGCCGGATAGCGCCGGGAGCCAGCAGGCGTGAGATTTCGACATGCCAGCGCTCCCTTTCCCGCAGGGCGGAGATCGCTTCGGCTAATGTGGAGGTGTTCACTCCGGAGAGAATAACAGGCGCCGGATAGGTCTCCAGGACGCGCGTCAAGGCGGTGATCTCGCCGGGCGTCTCGATGCCTACCATGACGGGTAGGCCCAGCGGCTCGACGGCGCGCAGCAGGGCACGGAACGGAGCGAACTTCACCGGCCAGCCCTGCGCGTGGGGAAAGAAGCGGATCAGGCAGAAGTCGTCTTTTTGGAGCTGCTGCTGGGCGGCGGTATCTCCAAAGAAATAGGCGGGGTTCAGCGTGGCGACCGGCATCAGCCCCGCATACTGCGCGCAGGCGGCGCGGGTGGCGGCGTTGCCGAGGGCAGGATCCAGCAGCAGGCCGAGCGTGGAGAGCGTACAGGCCGCGGCGATCTGATGCTTCTGCATCAACGCCACCAGCGCGTCCACGTTCAGATCGGTACTGGCGACCGGCAGCGGCCCGAACAGGGTATTGATATCGACGATGTCATCCATACTTTAGACCATGGGCCCCCACCCCCGACCCCTCCCCCAATGTCAGGGGAGGGGAGATTCTATTGCTGTCTTGTGCCCCTGCATCCCTGATCCCCTCTCCCACAAGGGGCGAGGGGAGCTACTGCCCTGACTTCTGTCCCTGCTTTTAGGCTAGAGAAGCTTTCAGCAGAGGCACAAGAGAGCGATATAGTCCCCCCTCCCCTAGCATTGGGGGAGGGGGGACTATAGAGTGGACAGTTCTCTTGCAAGAACCGATCTCATCCGTGCTATAGTCCGCTCCCGGCCCAGCACTTCCAGAGTCTCGAACAGGCCAGGGCCGACCGTGCGCCCGGTCGTCACCACACGGGTCGGATGAACCACCTCCGCGAATTTGACGCCCAGATCGGCGGCTATTTCCTGGGCGACTCGCTCCAGTTCTTCTGCCGTCCACTCCGGCAGCGCCGCATAGGCTGCGATCTCCCGCTCCAGCATGGGGCGCAGATGCGCGGCGCCGAGCCACTTCTTCACCGCTTTCTCGTCATAGCCCTGAGGATAGTCCAGATCCTCGAAGAAGAAGCCGGCAAGCTCTGTTATCTCCGAAAGCGTCTTCATCCGGTCCTGCTCCAGGGGAAGGATACGACGCACGTACTCCAGTTGCTCCAGTGTCGGCGGATCGGAGATCAGGCCCGCTTTGATGAGGTAAGGCAGGCATAGTCCCACGATCCGGCCCGGCGGGCTGGTACGAATGTAATGGCCGTTCATCCACTTGAGCTTTTCGTAGTCGAAAATCGCCGGGTGCTCGGAGATGCCATCCAGAGAGAATCGCGCGATCATCTCCGGGATGCTGAAAATCTCCTGATTTTCCTCCCCCGCCGACCAGCCCAGCAGGACCAGGAAGTTGAACAGCGCCTCGGGCAGATAGCCCTGATCTACGAACTCGACGAACTGCGTGGAACCGTGCCGCTTGCCCAGCTTCTTCTTGTCCGGTCCGAAGATCAGGGGCGGATGGGCGAAGAGCGGCGGCGTCCAGCCGAGCGCCTCGTAAATCAAGACCATCTTGGGGGCACTGGAGAGCCAGTCGTCGCCGCGGATGATGTGCGTGATGCCCATCAGGTGATCGTCGACCGTCGCAGCCAGGAAGTAGGTCGGAAAGCCGTCAGATTTCAGGAGCACCTGATCGTCCTGGGTGCGGTTATCGTAGACGATGTCGCCCTTGATGAGGTCGTGGACGATCGTCGTGCCCTCCTCCGGTACAGCCAGCCGCACGACGCTCGGAGGCTCGTGTCCTAATTCTAAGGCGCGTGCGGCGCGCATGGCTTCACGCTGTTCGGGATTACGGCAATGCCGGTCATAGCCGGTCAACTGCTTGTTGGCCTGCTGCTCCTGCCGCATCGCCTCCAGGCGCTCTTTGGTGCAGTAGCAGCGGTAGGCATGACCGGACGCGATCAACTGCTCGGCGTGCTCCTGGTAGAGGGGCAGGCGCTCGCTCTGTACGTAGGGAGCGGCCGGTCCGCCGGAAATCCACCACTCGTCCGGGACGATACCCAGGTAGCGCAGGCTCTCCTCAATGTCCCAGATCCCTTCCGGCACATAGCGTCCCGGCGTCCGGTCGGTATCTTCCAGACGAACGATAAACTGCCCGCCCTCTTTGCGGGCAAACAGCCAGTTATAGATGGCGGTGCGCAGGTTCCCGACGTGGGGAGACCCGGTAGGACTGGGCGCATACCGCACGCGAACAGGCATACAAAACTCCTGCTAACTCTTGACCAGATACTTGCGCTTGCTCTTGTCGAAGCCCTGCGACAGCTTCTTCGCATCGAAGACCCAGGCGCCGCCGCGCTGGAAGAAGCAGTGGTACTCCGACAGCAGCGAGGCCACCAGCCGGCGGTGGACCCGGCGCACCAGATTGACCTCCGTGTGCAGCGTCAGGAACTCGATGCCTTTGCGGTAGTGCTCCATGATCTCGCGCACGATGTCGAAGGTCGGCAGGTCCTCTGCATCCGCCCGCTCCTGGAGGGCCAGCAGCTCGTTGACCCGGTTGCGGCTGATGAACATGGCCGGCTCGCTCTCATCGTTGTAGTTGATGACGTAGCGGTCCGGGGCCTGCCGCTCCAACGTGAATGTCGCCCCCGAATCGATGGGGATGGATTGGAACCAGTCGAGCAGGCCGTAGAGCAGGCGCGTCTCGTTGTTGACCCAGACCTGCGCCTTCTGCCCGCCAGGCATCGTGAACTCGGTCTCCAGGATGACCGGCTCCGGCGGGAAGAAGCCGGACGGGAACTGGCACAGCGGCATCGTTCCGATCTGCTTGTGATGGTATTTGATGACCGCGCGCACGTTCGAGGGCGGGTTCGGATCGGCGGGCGGCACCGGCTCCTCATCCAGAACGTCCTGGACCAGCGGATTGAGAATTTCACGCTGCAGGCCGCCGTCGAATCCGTCGTCCTCGATGAACTGATCGATGGGGTTGCCGTCCGCGTCATAGTACTGGCGCGTCGGGATGTCCAGCAAGGCCGGAACGCTGTAGACGTAGCTGGGAATACTGCCCTGCGGCCTGAACCGGTCCGCTCCGACCCAGACGACGCGCTCGTCTTCCTGCAGGGTGCGGATGACCGTCTGAAGGTCTTCGTTGTACGTGCGGTAGTCCGGCGTGATCTCGAAGACGTCCTCCAGCAGGCGGGTGGCATGCACCGTGCCTTCGCTGTGATGGATCTCGTCCTCTAGCTGCTTGCGCTCTTCAGGGCCGATGACCAATGGCTGGGCCGCCTCCTGCGCCTCCGCCTCGATGTTCTCGCTGACCTCTTGCTTGGCCAGCTCCGCGAAGTGGCCGGCCAGCTCCCCGGCCAGCTTCGGACCGATCCAGGTCCCATCGGAGAGCGGCAGGGCGCCGCTGTCTAAAAACAGGTGGGCGTAGACCTCCTCGGCATGGAAATGCTCTTTGTCCGCCTGCCAGGCCAGGAACTGGATCGCCTTGCCCAGGACGGGCTTATTCGCCGCGTCAAGCAGCGCCGCGAACGTTTCCGGCTTGCGCGGGTCCAGCTTGCCCTTTTTAGCCGTCGCCTGCAGCGGCAGGACCTGCTCGTCCTCCAGGAAGTTGGCGTAGAGAACTTCGTTCGGATCCTCGGCTTCGACATCCAGCAGCCAGTCGCGGGAAGCGATGTAGTCCGGATCGATCAGGAAATAGCGTGTCTTGCCGGTGGCCAGCCGCTCCAGCATCTCCTCATAGATCTCGGCCGGGCGGCCGTAGACCGCGCTCAGCTCGCGGGCCAATTGCGGCAGATGGATCGGCTGGCCGAAGGTGTCCAGGATGCGCTTTAGATTGTAATCGAGCGTGCGGCGCGTATCCAGGAAGCGGGTCCAGATCGTCCACTTCCGATCTACCGCTGTCATGTTCGGATTGGTCGAGAGCACGACGCGGACCAGCTTGAGATCCACGTCGGACCGTCCCACGGCCTTGGCGACTTCCGATGCCTTGACCGGCTCGCCGACGTCCAGCAGGGCTTTGTATACCAGATCGCCCGCGAAGCGCGCGGCCAGTTGATTCCCGTTCTGCGGTGTCTCTGTCTTTTTGGTTTTGGCTGCGGTTGCCACGATATCTTCTCCTAGAAAGCCAGTTGCTAGTTTTTCGTTGCTAGTCGCTAGTTTCCGGAAGACATGGGCTTTTGGGTAACCCACATGCCTTCAGGAAGCCCTTTTTAACTAGCAACCAGGAACTTAGCAACGAGTATCTGCGATTAAATCGTACGGGCGCGCCTCGACGACGCGGGCGCGCACAAAACTTCCCGGCTGGGCGGAGCAGCGGCGGATGTAGACCTGCCCGTCCACCTCCGGGCCGTCCCGGAACGAGCGGCCGACCGCCGTCGTGGGGTCCATGCCGGAGCGTCCTTCGACCAGGACTTCGATCTCACGCCCGATCCACGCCTGATTGCGCTCCAGCGAGATCGCCTGCTGCCGCTGCATCAGCTTCTCTTTACGGGCGCGCTTGGTGCGGGAAGCGATTTTCGGCTCGATGTCTGCGCTCGGCGTTCCGTCCTCTTCGGAGTAGGTGAACACGCCGACCCGGTCGAATCGGGCTTCTTCGATAAAGCGCTCCAGGGTGGCAAACTGCTCGGGCGTCTCGCCCGGAAAGCCGACGATGAAGGTCGTGCGGATCGCTACGTCCGGCACGGCGGCGCGGAAGTCGGCCAGCAGTTTCAGATAACCCTCATAGCTCATGGGGCGGCGCATCGCCCGCAGCATGGCGTTATCGGCGTGCTGCAGGGGCATATCAATATACGCGCAGACCTTCGGCGTCGTCGCGATCGCCTCGATGATGCCTCGATTGACTCGCGACGGGTAGCAGTAGAACAGACGGATCCAGTGAATGCCGTCGATCTGCGAGAGCGCTTTGAGCAGCTCCGGCAGGCGCATGTTGCCGTAGAGGTCGTAGCCGTACTGGGTGGAGTCCTGGGCGATCAGGTTCAGCTCCTTGACGCCCTCGCGCGCCAGTTGCTCGGCTTCGGCCACGATGCGCTCCATCGGCTTGCTGACGTGCCGGCCCCGGAAGGAAGGGATGGCGCAGAACGTGCAGGCGTGGTCGCACCCTTCCGAAATCTTGAGATAGGCGGTCCAGGGCGCGCCGATTCGCTTGCGCGTGGGCGTATCCACCCAGCGATGGTGCGGCTTCTCCGCGACCTGCAGCAACTGCTCCGGACGGAGAAGCGTCTGCCCGACCACGCTGCCGATGGAAGCCATCTGCCCGGTGCCGAGGAAAGCGTCCACCTCCGGCATCTCCTGCGCCAGCTCCTTGCTGTAGCGCTGCGCCAGGCAGCCGGCCACGACCACTTTCCGGACCTCGCCCCGCTCCTTGCGCTGCAGGGCTTCCAGAATGGTATTGATCGACTCCTCTTTGGCCGCCTCGATAAACCCACAGGTGTTGATGACCACCACGTCGGCATCCTTACCGACGGAAGCGGGGTCGTGGCTGCTCTCGACGGCATAGCCCTCGCCCGCCAATACTCCCAGCATCTCCTCGGAGTCGACCTCGTTCTTGGCACATCCCAGATTTATCAGACTTACTTTTGTCATTGTTTCACTTATATCTCTGGTTCCTTGTCAGGACTAGTTGATTCGTTCACCCACGGGCTTATTCGGGCGACTGAAGTCGCAGCAACAAAGGCGCGAAGTCCGCCTACGCGGACTGCCACGGCAAGCTTTTGCCTCTGCCTTCTAGCCCGTTCAAACTCATGGGCAGAGGAATTAACCTATCGGCCCCAGTCGCCGAAGGGCGACTTCGCGCTCTGGTGGCTGCGACTTCAGTCGCCCGATGATCCTTCCTGATAAACTATTTCTCCGTTCGAAACAACCGTCGAGAAAGTTCGGTTTGTAAGAGCCCTTCCGGATCGCAGGTATGCTTCAGGGCGAAGAAGCGATCCAGGCGCTCAGCGCCCAGATAAGCCTCGACGGTAGGACGGTCCAGAGTGCTGTCTTTAGCGAAATAGAACCGGCCGCCGGCCTCCAGCACGATCTGGTTGAGCCGGGACGCCAACTGCCAGAGCCGCTCCCGGTTGCGGGCCGTCACCGGAAAATCGAGCGCCAGTGAGTATCCGTCCACGGCATGCGAGAGCAGGAAGTCGTCGCGCCGATGGCGCTTGAAGACGCCCAGGTAGGGCACGATCCCGGCCTCCTGGCATGTCCGGAGCTGCGCCGAGAAGCAACGCTCGGTGGTTTCGGCGGGCACGAAGCTCTGATACTGAATCAGGCCGCCGGGCTTGTAGACGAATTTCCAATTGGGCACGTAATCCAGCAGAAAGGCGAATCCTGCGTGCGACTGATAGATCGTCTTGTTGTTGCCCAGCGTACTGGCATGCTTGTATTTCGCTGCATTGAGAAGGCGCATGCCGGTATTGTTGCTGATAGGCTTCATGTAGTGCCACATGATCGATTTGGGCACGAGGCCGAAGAGCGTGTCCGGCAGTTCCTGATTCTTGACGCGCAGTGTCTGCGCGGGCTGCGGGTCCGTGCCGGGCGACAGGTAGTTGGCCCGGTGGACCTGTCCCCGTCCGAGCGCATCGCCTCTGGCAAAGCAGTCGATCCAGCCCACCAGGTAGTCCGCACGGTCCATGCGTGCCTCGAACTGCGCGATGATGTCGGCGAAATTGCGCGTCGCAAACGCTTCTACGGAAAGCAGGCCGGAATAGACTTTCTTGAGCTGGAGCGTGATGCTGGTAAAGCAGCCCAGCAGCCCGAATCCGCCGATGGCCGCGTAGAAGAGATCGCTGTTCTTCTGGCGGCTGCACACCTTCGTCTCACCGGACGGCAAGAGCAGCGTGAACTCCAGGATGTGGTCGCCGATGGGACCCATCTTCCAGTTGTTCTTGCCGTGAATATTCGCCGCCGCCGCCCCGCCCAGCGTTACGAACATGGTCCCCGACACCACCGGCGGCCACCAGCCATCCTCAATGACGTACTGCCAGAGCTGGCGGATGGTCACGCCAGGCTCGACCGTGATGACGCCGGTCGCCGGGTCCCAGGCCAGGATGCGGTTCATGCGCGTCAGGTCCAGGCAGATGTTCTCGGCGGAAAGCGAGGCGTCGCCGTAGCTGTTGCCCCCGCCGCGCAGCCCGACCGTCCGGCCGCTCCGCCGCGCCAGCGCGAACACGTCGAAGATGCCCTCAGCGGTGCTGGGCCGGTACACGTAGGCCATGACCGCCGCGTTCATGCCCCAGGCTTCTACCCGCTCCAGATGGTCCAGGGGCAGCGGCGCGGGCAGGGATTCAGGCGGGCAGACGGGCAGCGTGATCGTCCGCGCGACCTCTTCGGCGCTCATATCTACCGGGCCTTGAAAGACCCGTCTGGGGGTCCTTCGGACAACCGCCCTGCGGGCGGGAATGCTAGAATCATGCCACCGATCCGAGATTTTCCTATGTTCATATCTTAACTCGTTTGAATACGAACCAGGGCATAGTACGAAAAATCATCATCACCCATCGCCAGATGCCCGGAACATAGGCCACGCGCGCCCGCCGCTGGGCCGCCGCCAGGATCAGCGCCGCCGCGCGGTCCGCCGGAATCATCAGGGGCATTTTGCCCACCTCTTTGGTCATCGGCGTCTCGACCGGTCCAGGCTTGACGGTCACGACCGCTACGTTGACTTTCCAGAGGTGGTGGCGCAGAGCGTCCAGGTAGGTCGCCAGGGCGGCTTTCGAGGCGCCGTAGGTGCGCAGGGCGCGCCGGCCCCGATCTCCTGCCACGGAGGAGATGCCGACGATGGTCCCGCCCTGCTGCCGCTCGAAGCGCTGCGCCGCCTGATTGATCCACGCGATGGCGCCGAGCACGTTGACCTCGATGATCTGGCGGTCTTTATCGAACGCGTACTCGTCCGGCGCATAGGGCGGCATCACGCCGGCAGCGTAGATCATCAGGTCCAGGCCGCCGAGGTCGTGCGTGATCTGCTGGAAGAGCGCGGGCACGCACTCGTATTCGCGCACGTCGTGCGGATAGACGCGCGCCAGAGGCTTTCCCGCCGCGGTATCGATCTCCCCGGCGACGCGGGCCAACTCCTCCTTGCGCCGCGCCACCAGCGCCACCTGGCAGTCCTGTTGCGCCAGTTGACGCGCGATGGCCTCGCCGATTCCCGACGAGGCCCCCACGATAAGCGCGCGTTTCCACTGCGAGGCCATAGCTTGCAAATCTTTCCGCCCGGCGGTACAATGGCCGCACAGGATCGCCGTTGCTGACCGCTGCGATGCGGACAGTCCCCTGTCTCAGAGCCTATGGAATATCAGGATTAGGGAAACGGCTTTCATTATACCCTATCGAAAGCCTCCGAACAAACCGGACGGCCATTCCGTGCGCTCGCGGAGAACGATCTGCCATGCACTTATGCATTAATTCGGCTGGCTCTGCACGCCGAAATCGGCGCGCCGCCTTCACCCTGGTGGAGATGCTCGTCGTGATCGCCGTTATTGCCATTCTTGCAGGGCTGCTGTTTCCGGTCTTCCTGACGGCGCGCGGCAAGGCGCGGGAAATCTCCTGCCTCTCGAACCTGCGCCAGACCGGCATGAGCATCGCCATGTACGCCCAGGACAACGATGGCCTCTATCCCTTCGCCGTCGATCCCGCCGACAAGTATACGCCGCAAATCTGGAACAGCGATCCCCCGTTCAAAGCCCTCATTCCTTATATGACCCTGATTCAGGACGCGCTCCAGCCCTACGCCAAATCGAAAGAGATCTTCCACTGCCCCGCCGATACCGGCTTCACGATCGAAGACTTTACCGACATTCCCCTGGATGCCACGCCCACCAGCTACCAGAAGTTCGGCACGAGTTATTATTACCGCACGGAGATCGCGGTCAAGCACGCCGGAGATTCTACTTTCAGCTACCCGGCGGAGGTCAACGTGCTGTTCGATGGGGCGGGCGCCTGGCATGGCAGCCTTCTGCCGCCCATGCAGCGTTACAACGTCGTCTTCGCCGACGGCCACTCCAAGAATGAGACCCGCAGCCAGCTAGACTATCTCTGGTCCCTTCCTCTGACACGATAGGCCCCCTTCAGGCCCCCACCCCCTTCCCCTCCCCCAATTCTAGGGGAGGGGAGATTCCGTTGGAAGCTCGTACGCTTTCCCTTTAGCTCTTACTTCTCTGGAGCGGACAGAGTTGCTGTAGCGATTTGTGATGGGAACGAAACAAGTGAGAGGCAAGGTACAAGAGAACAACATAGTCCCCCCTCCCCTAAACTTGGGGGAGGGGAAGGGGGTGGGGGCCTGAAGGGGGCCTATAAGCAGGAATAGGCAAGTGGAAGGCGCAATTGTAGGCTAACTCGACGGTAAAGGGGATATTCCATGAGGCTTCGCCACACGCTGTTTCTTTCTGCCTTGCTGCTGTTTTCCCTGGTCCGGGCGCAGGCCCAGACGTTCGCGGTCAACCCGGAGGCCGGGGAGACGGAGGCGCAGTTCGCCGCGCGGACGCAGTGGTGGCGGGACGCCAAGTTCGGCATGTTTATCCACTGGGGTATCTACGCCGTTCCCGCCGACAGCACGCAGGGAGCGGCGGAGTGGTACTTCTACAATCATACGGATAAGGACCCGGTCACCGGACAGGAGCGGCATCTGCAGGTTCGGAACTACGAGAAGTTCGCCGCGCAGTTCGATCCGGTCCAGTTCAATGCGCGCCAATGGGTCAAGGTGGCCAAAGACGCCGGGATGCGCTACATCGTCATCACCAGCAAGCATCACGACGGCTTCTGTATGTTCGACTCTAAGCTGACGGATTACAATATCGTCCACGCTACCCCGTTTCACCACGATCCCATGAAAGATCTGGCCGCCGAGTGCAAACGGCAGGGCCTCACGTTCTGCTTCTATCACTCCATCATGGACTGGCATAACCCCGACTATCTGCCGCGCCGCTCCTGGGACGACCGTCCGGTGGACGGCGCCAGCCTCGATAAGTATCTGGACATCATGCAGGGGCAGCTTCGCGAATTGCTGACCAACTACGGCCGCATCGGCGTCATCTGGTTCGATGGCGGCTGGGAGCACAACGCGGAGCAGTTGCATGCCCTGGAAGTCGTGAAGATGATCCGCTCGCTCCAGCCGGGCATCCTCATCAACGACCGCATCGACCTTCCCGAAGACTTCAGCACGCCGGAGCAGTCCATTCCCGCCAACGCCCTGCCCAACGGGCGTCTCTGGGAAACCTGCATGACCATGAACGATACGTGGGGCTATTCCAAAAACGACCACGACTGGAAGTCCGCTCCCGATCTGATCCATAAGCTCTGCGACATCGCCAGCAAGGGCGGCAACTTCCTCTTGAACGTCGGCCCGACCGACCAGGGCACGTTTCCACCCGAAATCCTGGACCGCCTTGCGCAGATCGGCCGCTGGATGAAAGTCAACGGCGAGAGCATCTATGGCACGACCAAAAGCCCGTTCCGCAGGCTGTCCTTCGATGGCCGATGCACGCAGAAGGGCGACACGCTCTACCTGCAGGTCTTCTCCTGGCCGCAGGACGGCATGATCTCTCTGCCAGGCCTGAAAACAAAAGTTGAGAGCGCCACCGCGCTGGCGGGCCATGAGGGAATCGCCGTAACCGAGCAAGATGGTGTTCTGCAGCTCCACAAGCCCGCGCGCCACCTCGATCCCGTTGCGACGGTGCTCAAGCTGGAGCTGGCCGGGCCGCCGGAGGTCGAGGACCAGAGCCTTGTCCTGCATCCCAACACCGAGGGCGTTTTCTCCCTTCTTGCCGCCGATGCCGATATTCAGGGCCGCTCTGCGCAGGTGGAGACGAAGGACAATATCCCCAACATCGGCTACTGGCTCGATCCCAAAGACACGGTCGCCTGGACCGTGGACGTTCCGAAAGCCGGCGCTTATCAGGTGGCGCTGGAAGTCGCCTGTACGCCGGAGGCGGCCGGCAGCGCCTTCCGCGTGGTTACTGGGGACAGCGCCACCGGCGTCGAAGGAACCGTGCCGGACACGGGCGGATGGGACAAGTTTCAAACAGAAACGCTTCCCGGTACACTCTCTCTGCCTGCCGGGCGGCAAACGATCCGTGTCGTGCCGCTGACCATGCCGCACGGCGCCATCATGAATCTGCGAAAGCTGGTACTGACTCCAACCCCATAAAAATTTCACCACCCGTTCGCTCACTGGAGACATAGAGGTACAGAGGACTACAAGAAGAGGAGAAAACCTGGGTTCCTTTTCCCTGCTTTTCTCGCATTGGCTTTTCCTCTGTGTCTCTGTGCCTCTAGCGAAGCGGGTGGTTTAATCTTCGGAGAAGGGAAAGGTGACTCGCCTGCCGGTCTGGGCGGCACGGTAGGCCGCCAGGCACATCTCGACGGATTGGCGGCCTTCCTGGGCGGTACACATCGGCGTGCCGGTCGTGAGGGCGTTTAGGAAGGGACGGGCCACCCCGGCGATTCGCTCGCCCTGGCCGGCCGGGACCGGCAGGCCCAGATCCTGCCAGCCTAACTCCGCCTTCTCCACCTGGTAGAGCTTGAGGCCGATGGGGTGGGGCGGCTTGATCGCGCACGAAGGGGCGTCGCCGTGGTTCTGGATGAGCACGCCCTTGTCTCCGTAGATTTCGGTCGTGTTCTCCCCGGTGAGAGTCACGCTGGCATTAAAAACCTCTGCGAACAGACCGTCCTCATAGCGGAAGACGGCCACGCCGGTATCGTCAGGCGCGACGTCGGTCAGCACGTTATCAATCTCGGCGATGACCGAGACCGGCATCTTGCCTACGGTCCAGAGCAGCCAGTCGAGGGCGTGGATGGCGTCGTCGAAGAACATGCCTCTGTTGGCTTCGGCGCTGATGTGCCATCGGGACGGTCCCTCCACAAAGCCTTTATCGAACAGCACGCCGATGCAGTGCCGCCGCCGCACCATCCCCAGCCGGCCCAGCGCGCCGGAGCGGACCAGCTCCCGCATCTTGATGTTCATGGGATCGCACCGCATCTGGAACGCCATGCTGAACCACACTTCCGTCTTCTCGACGGTTTGGAGAATGCGGTCGCAGTCGGCCAGCGTGGTCGCCATCGGTTTCTGAAGCAGAACCGCCTTGCCGGCCTCCATCGCCTTGATGGCCAAGTCGGCGTGCTTATTGGTCTCGCTGGCGACAATCACGCAGTCCACGTCTTGCCGGGATAGCAGATCCTCCAGGCGCGGCCAGTAGGGGATGCCGAACGCCTCGGCGTTCCCGCGTCCCCGTGCTTCATCGTCGTCCCAGCACCCGACCAGATGCGCGTCGTCGAAGGTCTTTATCTGGTGCGCATAAGCATTGACATGCCCATGCGCGAAAGAGGCGATACCAATTCCCCATTTTCGTTCCGTCATGCCTGCCTCCTTGTTTAGCATTTCCTATCTCATCGGGCGACTGAAGTCGCAGCAACAACGGCACAAAGTCCGCCTTCGCGGACTACCACTGCAAGGCTTAGCCTCTCCCTTCTAGCCACTACTGGCTCAGGGATGAGGGAAAAGTCTATGGTGCCAGTCGCCGAAGGGCGACTTCGTGCCCTTGTTGCTGCGACTTCAGTCGCCCGATAATAAGAGAAGGATTATTGAAGCATTCACTTCCTCGCGCCTTTCTTGAGTATGCCCCAACGAGTTAGGCGAAGTTGAACACCGTCGAAGAACGTGTCCACGAGCAGGTAGAGCACCCAGAGCAGGAAGGCGAAGAAGAGGATGACTTTCAGGTGCAGCTCGTCGTGGACGGCCCAGTAGGCCGTGCCGAAGACAATCCCCGGTTTTTGCAGGACATCCCAGGAGTTCAACCGTATCCGCAGGCCCATGTAGACGCCCAGGGAGACGAGAAAGAAGAAGGGCACGGCCCAGGGGATCGGGTTGATGTGGGCCTGACGCAGCAGCCGGTCGACCGGCCGGATGGCAAGGCCGTAGCAGAGGACGCCGATGCCGCTATAGATCAGGAAATGCAGGCCCCATTTCGCCACCGGCAGCATAAGCATCTGATCGTTGGTAGCGGCCTGGCGCATCTCCTCGAAGGCGGGATCGAACAGATAGTGACGCCATTCGGTCAGCAGGTAGCAGGTATTGGGTAGAAAGAAGAGCCAGACCAGCGCCAGAGGCGTCCAGACCAGCCAGGGAACCTTTTTGCGTCGCACGGTCAGGATCCCGGCCAGATAGGCCAGGAGATAGCCCAGCCCGACCGGAATGACCGCCAGAAACACGTTCCAGAGAATCCAGTGCTTGGACTGCATGCGCTGTTGTGCGTCTCCGTTTCCGCCTCTGGGGCGGTTAGATGAGCGTTCCTGCCCGATTTCGTTCGCTAGAAGTACGAAGCGAGAGCGCCGGCGCGTTTCATAGAAAAGGAGTCACGTCTCATTTCCCTTTGCGGCCGGCATTGTCCTGCGTAAGAGAGAAATTCGCCCGCTTGCCCGATTTTTTGGAAAACAGCAACTTTTGATAAAACCATAGGGCCTGGTTTACCGTCAGAAAAGATGGAAACGATACAGCGCTGGGAGGCAGGCCCGGTAACCTTACGTGATTCCCGTCGAAGCGGTCACGAAGAGATCGGTCGTAACCGAAAATCAAACTCGGTCGGGTCGCATGCAGGGAAGAAACCGACAGCAGATTTTTTGGAAGGGGCGTTGGCACGGATGCCGGGTGCGCACACCCATGATATGATTACGCTGGTGACGGCGGGAGCCGCGGGCGGGGCCTACCTGACGGTGGCGCCGCACCCCAATCCCAGCGTTGTGGTGTTGTTCACAGCCTCCTATCTGTTTGCCGGTTATGCCTGTGCGGGTGACCTGGATACGAACTCGAAGGAGTACCGCCGCTGGGGCGCGCTACGTTTCCTCTGGTGGCCTTACCGGAAGATGGTGCCGCATCGCTCCTGGGTCTCGCATGGGATGATCCTGGGCGGCCTCATCCGGGTAGCCTACCTGGCAACCGTCTGTACGCTCCTGCTGTGGGGAGTGCTCACCTTGCTGGTCCGCCTGGGCGTCCATCTCAATCCGGACGCCGTGACCGGCGCCGAGTGGCAATCGCTATGCGACTTTGCGCGGCTGCACCCGCAATGGACGCTGGCCCTCCTGGCCGGTTTTATCCTGGCCGGGACGACCCATACGATGGCCGACCTGTTCTTCAGCGGCCTGAAGCGCCGCTTTTGATAGCGGTCCAAAACGGCGCAGGTGTGCGACCGCTGGAATATCTGGCGCAGGGCCGGTTGGAGCCTGACTCGAACCGGCGGCGCGCACCGCGACCGCGATCCAGGCAAGACTGTGGTTAAATTCACAGACAGCCTGTGACGGATTTGATGGCACGGTTTCCCGCGCTATGATATCCTTTTAGTGTCGGAAACACCTGTCATGCGGGACCAGGACCGGAACCGACCCGGAGGTCCCTATCAAGGAAATGAGCTCCGGCGTGAATGCGTGGAGGAACACCGCGTGAAAGCTAGTTCCATGTGCCCATTTACCGTTGGCTCATCAGTTCTGTTTTGAAGAGAAGGAGTATACCGTGGCTACGACCCCCAACGTTGCCGACCTCAAGCTTCTGTTCCTTTCGGAGGAGGAGGCGTTGGCGTTGCTCGATCTATGCCTGCTGAGCTGCGCCGAAATCGATGCCACCAAGGAGCGCGCGCTCCTGAAGCTGGCGCATCTGGTGCAGGAGCACAATATGCCGTCAGCGACGGCGCCCGGCAGCGCGCGCCGCAGCCGGAGATCGGCCCTGCCGTTGTCCCGCCTGGCCGGGATCAAGCCCGTTCCGATCGAGCATGGCCGTGAGGAGCACGACCGCGAGGAGCGTGCCGCCGTCCGCATTCAGGCGGATGAGGATGGGCGCGAAGTCATTCCGGTCGGACGCCGGCGTGACTGGCGTATCGATCAGACCTGGCGTGCGGCGGAAGGCCGCGACCACGTGCTGGATTAAGAGCGCGTTCAAGAAGCGAGACCGCGCCCTGCCCTTTGCCGGATCCGGTGGAGGACAGGGCGTTTTTTTGCGCCGGGCAATTGCGTCTCAATGGCCCTCCTTGCCGGAGGTTGAAAACCTCCGTCTTTACAAAGCAAGGTGTGCCGGGTGTTTTCAACACCCGGCACACCGGCCCGATTGACAGCGCTGCGGCCAGATGCTACACTCTCGGCATGGAAGGAGAGCGGGCCGTCATCGGGCATAATGTCGTCTCCCTGCGTGCCGAGCCGAACAGTGGCAGCGAGCAGGTCAGCCAGGCGATCCTGGGCGATGCGGCGCAGGTGTTGGAGGAGCAGGATGCCTACACGCGCATCCGGACGGCGGATGCCTATGAAGGCTGGGTGCTGCGCCGCCATCTCCATTGTGAGGAAAAAACCCGGCCTGATAAACAACGATGGAGTGCGATCTCCTGCGCGACGCTTAGTGAGCGGCGAAAGCCGGATGTCTTCTGTGTCTGGCAGCCGTTTGCCGATCTTCTCGACCGACCGGGAGAGCCGAACACGCTCAAGACCCGGCTTGTGCTTGGGACCTGCGGGTTCAAGGCCGAAGAGGTACACGTGCCGGAGGGGCGTTTCCTTCGGATGCTGCTGCCTGGCAAGGAGTATCCGGAAGGCTATGTCGCCACGGACGCGCTTCTGCCCACAAGCGAGCTGCCGGCTTTCAGCGGCAAAGGCGCCGTCACACTGGCGCGCCGGTTCCTGGGCACGCCCTATCTGTGGGGTGGCACGACTCCCTTCGGATTCGACTGCTCCGGGTTCGTCCAGCGGATCTATAGCATACTGGGCGTGCTGATTCCACGCGACGCCTATCAGCAGGCGCAGTCCCCTCCAGGTGATTTCTCGCCGGACCCGCCGCTCCAGGCCGGAGACCTGGTCTTCTTCTGCGGGCAGAGCGATCCGCGCGGGCGCGGCATCACGCACGTCGGTATGGCGCTCGATACGAAGCGGTTTATCCACGCCTGGGGCCAGGCAGGGGTGATCATCACCGGCTGGAAAGACCCCGAATTCAACGCCGCCTACACGTATCGCGGCGCCTGGCGTCTGAAATGATCTGTTTCCTTCCCTCTGGTGACCCATAGGCCATTTAGAGGCGTTTGCCCTGTTGAGCGCGTTTTCGGTTTGACAAGAAGGGAACGCGTTTGGTATAGTAAGGGGCGACCTGAACCGACTTAAATTCGTGCTGGCCGGAAATCGTCCGGCCTGTCTGGAGGAGTTTTCTTGCGCATTCGAGCCAAAGAGATCCGGCGCACCCGGAAGCGAGAAGAAGAGCGCCTGCGCGCCCGCATCCATGCGGCCAGGGCGGCGAAAGCCAGCGCGCCCCGTACAGCGCCGGCGCGCCCGGCAGCCTCCCGCCCGGCCCCGCCGGCCCGCCCGGCAAGCCCTGCCCCGCGTGCGGCGAGTAGTGGCGGCAGTGGAGCCGCCCGGCCGGCGCCGGCGGCGGAGAAGAAAGCGGCTGCCGCCGCGCCGAAGCCGCGTACCAAAGCGCCTGCCGCCGAGAAGAAGGCGGCTCCTGCGGAGAGTGCTGCTGCGCCTGTTGAAGGGACAACTGCGCCCGCCGAGCCGGCGCCCGTGGAGACCCCTGCTGCCGAAGCGCCCTCCACCGAGCCTGCCGCCGCCGAGCCGCCGGAGCAGGCCTGAACAGGGCTTGTGTTGCGTGCCAGCCCGGACCCCCGGTCCGTAAGGCGTGGCCGACTCTCCCGACGGAGTTCCGGCGCGCCGCGATTCTAACCGTCCGGGCCGCACCGACGGGCCTGAGAGCCTTAGTCGCGGTATCGCCATCTATGGACGCAACCACCGCAATGAACCCAGGATACCGGCATCCGCCCGTTGAGAATCGCAACCCTTACCCTCCGGGCGGGGAAGGACCGCGTATCCTCTCTTTTTGCCTGAGGAATCCGTGACGATGCAGGTTAACGCCCAACAGACCGATCCCTGTACGCTCGTGCTGGACATCACCCTGGATGCGGAGCAGGTCTCCCGCGCCTTCGACGGCGTCTACCGCGAGTTCAGTCGCTATGCCAACGTGCCCGGCTTTCGACCGGGGAAAGCGCCGCGCGCCGTCCTGGAGCGCTATATAGACCGGGAGCGCGTCCGGGAACGCACTTTGGAGAAGCTGGTCGGCGATAGCTACGCCAAAGCGCTCAAGGAGCTCGAAGAGCAGAACATCACGCCCTATCGCAATCCGGACATCCAGCCGCCGGACCTGGAAGATAAACAGCCGTTTACGTACAAGGCGGTGGTGCCGCTGGAGCCGCAGGTCACTCTCGGCGAATACAAGGGCCTGACGGTGGAAAAGCCGATCTTCGCCGTCACCGACGCCATGATCGACGAGCGCATCCAGCGCCTGCGGGACGACCGCGCCCGCCTGGAGCGCGTCACCGATCGCGGCGTGCAGGCGGGCGACGTGCTGATCGCCGACGTGCAGGTCGCCCAGGAAGGCGAGGAGAATCCCGCGCCGAGCCGCCGCCAGCTCATCCAGACCGGCAACAACATTCCCGGCTTCGACGAGGCCATTATGGGAATGTCCGCCGGCGAGGAGCGCACCTTTACGCTGACCTATCCGGAAGATTTCACCGAGGAGGAGCGGCGCGGCAAGAAAGCGACCTTCACCGTCAAGCTGCACAGCATCAGCGCTCGCAAGCTGCCCGATCTGGACGGCGAGTTTGCCAAGCAGGCGGCCGGCGTGGAGACGGTGGAGGATCTGCGCATCGTGCTGCGTGAGCGGATGGAAGCCGAGCTGACCCGGCTCTCCGATCAGTTGGCCGAGCAGAGGGTGCTGCAGGAGATCGTCAACCGCGCCACCATCCACTTCCCCCAGGTGCTCGTGCGGGAAGAGGTAGAGGAGAACTTGCGCCAGTTGGCTAACGACCTGCGCCAGGCCGGGATGACCTACCAGCAGTTCCTGGAGCAGAGCGGCAAGACCGCAGAAGAACACCAGGCGCAGTTGGCCGCGCAGGCGGAGGTGCGGGTGCGCACGCTGCTGGTGCTGCACCGCATCGCGGTCCAGGAAAATCTTCAGGTCACCGACGAGCAGATCGACGCCGAATTCGACCGCATGCTGAACGAGGGCCGCATCACGGAGGAGCAGTACGATACCTACCAGCCGGAGGCCCAGCGCCGCCTGCAGGTAGCCAACGCGCTCATCCAGCAGCAACTGCACGATTTTCTGTTTGCGCACAATACGTTCACGCCGGTCGAGCAGGACCTGTCGCCCGAGACTGAGAACGAGGTCACCGTCTGACTTCATGCGAGGAGATAGACCGATGAGAAACATACATGGCCGCTGTGGAATGTGTGGAAAAACCTATCAACCTGTCCATCAGCGGATTCAAGGAGCATACGACACCCTCTGCCCGGAATGCGCGACCCTGGATCGCAGGCCCCAGGCCGCCAGGAACGTGATTCCGATGGTGGTCGAGCAGAGCGCGCGGGGTGAGCGCGCCTACGACATCTATTCGCGCCTGCTTAAGGACCGCATCATCTTTATCGGCGAGCCGGTCACCGACCACCTGGCGAATCTGGTGGTCGCCGAGATGCTCTTCCTGGAGAAGGAAGACCCGGACGCCGATATTGATATCTACATCAATAGCCCTGGCGGGAGCGTGTCGGCGGGCCTGGCGATCTACGACGTGATGCAGATGGTCCGCTGTGACGTGGCGACGCTCTGTGTCGGCCTGGCCGCCTCCATGGCAGCGGTGCTGCTGGCAGGCGGAACGGCGGGCAAGCGCTACGCGCTTCCCAACGCGCGCATCATGATCCACTCCGTGGCCGCCGGCTTCGAGGGCGTGGTCCAGGATATGGAAATCCATCTCAAAGAGATGGTGCGCATGCACGATACGCTCAACGAGATCCTGGCCAAGCATACCGGGCAGCCGTATGACAAGGTCCATCGCGACATGGAGCGCGACTACTTCATGTCGGCGCAAGAGGCCATGGAGTACGGGCTGGTCGATAAAGTCGCGGAAAAAGGCGACCGCTGAGCGGATAAGAAGGGCCGCCGGGCAGGAGAAACCTGTCCGGTGAGCGAACTATAGGCAAAAGACCGAATGAGGGGGGACGATCTTGCCACGAGACTTTGACTACCGGATCGATGGACGTTGCGTGCTCTGCGGGAAGACGCGCGAGCAGGTCAAGAAGCTGATCCTGGGCGTGCATGGCGGCGTCTGCCTGGACTGCGTCGAGCTCTGTAACGACATCGTCCGCAACGACTCGCAAGATCCGGAAAGAAGCCGGCTGAGCCATCTGGGAGCGATCCCCAAGCCCAAGGAGATCTATCGCATCCTCAGCCAGTACGTTGTCGGGCAGGAGCGCGCCAAACGCATCCTTTCGGTCGCCGTCTACAACCACTATAAGCGCATCAACACGCCCAACCACGAGGTCGAGCTGCAGAAGAGCAACATCCTGCTCATCGGTCCGACCGGTTCCGGCAAGACCCTGCTGGCCCAAACGCTGGCCCGCATCCTCAACGTGCCCTTCGCCATCGCCGACGCGACGTCTTTGACCGAAGCGGGCTACGTCGGGGAGGACGTGGAGAACATTCTGCTCAAGCTCCTGCAGGCTGCCGAGAGCGGCAGCAACAGCCTGGAGCAGACTGTTCGCAACGCGCAGCGCGGCATCATCTATATCGACGAGATTGATAAAATCTCCCGCAAAAGCGAGAATCCTTCGATCACCCGCGACGTTAGCGGCGAGGGCGTGCAGCAGGCGCTCTTAAAAATCCTGGAGGGGACGGTCGCCAACGTTCCGCCGCAGGGCGGACGCAAGCACCCGCAGCAGGAGTACGTGCAGCTCGATACTACCAATATTCTATTCATCTGCGGCGGCGCGTTCGAGGGCCTGGCCGACCTGATCGGGCGGCGAATGAACTCGCGCAACATGGGCATCCGTGCCAGTGTCGGCTCCAAAGCCGAGCGCCAGGTGAACAAGGGCACGATCTACCAGCACGTCATGCCCGACGATCTCCTGAAATTCGGCCTGATTCCCGAATTCATCGGACGGCTGCCGGTCGTGGCCACGCTGGAGGCCCTGGACGAAGAAGCCCTGGTCAAGATCCTGGTCGAGCCCAAGAACGCGCTGGCCAAGCAGTACACCAAGTTCTTCGAGTACGATGGGGTCGAGTTGGTCTTTACGGACGGCGCGCTGCGCCAGATCGCCCGCGAGGCCATGCAGCGCAGCACCGGCGCCCGCGCCCTGCGCACGATCATCGAGGAAGTGATGCTCAATATCATGTATGAGATCCCCTCGATCTCGGACGTCAAACGTTGCGTCATCGAGGAGGAGACCGTGCGCGACCGCCTGGATCCGACCATCATCACGGCCAACGAGCTGCGTCAGGCCTCCTGATCTCCGTCTTCGCGCACAGCGGCATTCTCCCCCGATGTCACTGTGCTTTTATTATCCAAAACACGCTCATTTCTCTTTCGCGCCGCAGCGGATAGGAGCTACTGCCATGCCGCGTTTGCCCCGAAAGCCAAAGAACGCCACGAATCCCGTCCCGCGCGCCCGGTCGTCGAAATCCTCCAAGCGGCAGCAAGAAGCCGACGCGGAGGCCTTGATCTCCCTCGGCTCCCTGGACCTGGTCGAAGCTGAATCCACCTCATCGGAGAATGTCTTCCCGACCATTCTGCCCCTGCTGCCGATCCGCGACCAGGTCTACTTCCCGCACATGATCTTTCCGCTCCTGGTCGGGCGCGAGAAGTCGGTGCGCGCCCTGGAAGAGGCGGCGGCCAATCAGCGGTACATCTTCATCGTGGCGCAGCGCAACCTCCACATCGAAGACCCGGAGCCGGATGACATCTACACGGTCGGCATCGCCGCCGAGATCATGCAGATTCTGCGGGTGCCGGACGGTACCGTGCGCGTTATGCTCGAAGGGCTGGAGCGCTGCCGGGTGGTCGAATACCTGCAGGACGAGCCGTTCTATCGGGTGCTGGTCGAGCCGCTGCCGACTCAGGAGAACAAGGACCTGCCCACCGAGGCCCTGATGCGCACGGTGATGGCCCAGTTCGAGCATGTAGTCAGCATCAGCAAGAACATCCAGCCCGAAGCCCTCATCAACGTCGTCAACACCGAAGAGCCGGGCCGGCTGGCGGACGTCATCACGCCGTATCTGCGCCAGATGCGCGTGGAGGCGCAGCAGGAGATCCTGGAGACCCTGGACGTCAGCGAGCGGCTCAACAAGCTGTCTCTGGTCCTCAAAAAAGAGGCCGAAATCCTCGAAATCCAGAAGAACATCCGCAGCCGCGTCGAGAAGGAGATGGGCGATACCCAGCGCGAGTTCATCCTGCGGGAGCAGATGAAGGCGATCCAGCAGGAGCTGGGCGAGCGCGACGAGGGCGGCAGCGAGCTGGATACCTACCGCACCAAGATCGCCGAGTCGGGGATGCCGGAACAGGCGGCGGAGCGGGCGCTCAAAGAGGTGGAGCGTCTGGAGAAGATGCCGTTCGCCGCGCCGGAAGGGGTCGTCATCCGGACCTATCTGGACTGGCTCGTGGCGCTGCCCTGGGACAGGGCTACCCCCGACGACATCGACATCGACGAGGCCGCCGGCGTGCTGGATGAGGACCACTATGGCCTGGAGAAGGCCAAAGAGCGCATCGTCGAGTTCCTGGCCGTGCGGAAGCTGACCGGCACGACGCGCGGCCCTATCCTCTGCTTTGTCGGCCCGCCCGGCGTAGGCAAGACGTCCATCGGCAAGAGCATTGCGCGGGCGCTGGGCCGCAAGTTCATCCGCGTCTCGCTGGGAGGCGTGCGGGACGAGGCGGAAATCCGGGGTCATCGCCGCACCTACATCGGTGCGCTGCCGGGCCGCATTCTCCAGGGCATCAAGCAGGCCGGCGTCAAGAACCCCGTCTTCATGCTCGACGAGATCGATAAGCTCGGCATGGACTTTCGCGGCGATCCCTCGTCCGCTCTTCTGGAGGCGCTCGATCCGGAGCAGAACCGTGAGTTCAGCGACCACTACTTAGAAGTTCCGTTCGATCTCTCGGACGTGATGTTCGTGACGACCGCCAATCTGCTCGATCCGATCCCGGCGGCCTTGAAGGACCGCATGGAGGTCATCACCTTCGCGGGCTACACCGAGGAGGAGAAGCTGGCGATTGCCATCAACTTCCTGGTCCTCAAGCAGCGCCGCGACCACGGCCTGACCGCCGAGCATCTTACCATTACGGAAGACGCGCTCCGGCGGCTGATTCGGGAGTACACGCGGGAGGCGGGCGTTCGCAACCTGGAGCGGGAGATCGCCACGCTCTGCCGCAAGGTGGCGCGCAAGGTGGCGGGCGGCGCGGTGGGCCACGTCCGGATCGACGCGGATACCCTGCGCGAATACCTCGGCCAGCGCCGCTTCCATTATGGAACGATGGAGGAGAAGGACGAAATCGCCGCCGCGACCGGGCTGGTCTACACCGAGTTCGGCGGAGACATCGTCACCATCGAGGTCAGCCTCCTTAAAGGCCATGAGGGTAAGGTGCAGTTGACCGGGCAGTTGGGCGATGTGATGAAGGAGTCGGCGCAGGCCGCGTTCACCTTCGTGCGCTCGCGGACGGCGGAGCTGGGAATCGACGAGGACTTCTACCGCAAGCTCGACGTACACGTCCACGTGCCGGCGGGCGGCGTGCCCAAAGACGGGCCTTCGGCGGGCATCACGATGGCGACGGCCATCGCCTCCGCGCTGACGCGCCGTCCGGTCCGCAAAGAGGTTGCGATGACGGGCGAGATCACGCTGCGCGGGCGCGTGCTGCCGGTCGGCGGGATCAAGGAAAAGGTGCTGGCCGCGCACCGCGCCGGCATCCGGATGGTCGTGCTGCCGAAAGAGAACGAGAAAGACCTGGAGGAGCTGCCGCAGAACGTGCGGCAGGAGATCTGCTTCCGCCATGTCGGCCACATGGACGAGGTGCTGGAGATCGCCTTGCTTCCCCCCGATCCCGTTCCTGCCGCCCCCGGCAACGGACGCGCTTCGACAAACGGCATCACCCCTCAGGGGGGCAAGACCCGGCGCAAAAGCAGCGCGTAACAGAGCGCCGTCAGGGAAAATCGAGGGTATAAGAGCTGTTTAGTCCCTCTCGGGTAAAGGTCCCCTGATGGAGAATATCGCGGCCAATCAGGCAATCGAAGCCTGGCAAGTTCTGTGGCAAGGCAGAAACGACGATGGAATCGTGGGTCCGTAAAGGAACCGGCTTCCTTAATGCATCTCCACCTGGCAGTCGCCGATACCGGGACGATAGAAGTTGAACTGCACGTTCGGGTGGCCGGCCAGGAGCGACATCGGCACGGATGAGTCGGGGAGGCGTTTGGAGATCATGAAGGCCGTCAGCCGCATGCCGAGCGGATTGTCGTGCGTGCCCGCGTGCCAGATCGACACTTTCTCCGCCTTCCAGGTCTGCACCGGACCGACCGTGACCGCATGCGTGGGCACCAGCGTGATATTGCCTCCTCCGGACGTGCGCGCGTTTTGAATAAGCGTTAAAGGATGCATCTCCACGACCCGCGTGCCAAGAGCGCGATATTCTTCCGGGGAAGGGGGCGCGTGGGTATATTTGCCTTCCCGGCGGACCGGATCGTTGAACGCCCAGTGCTTCACCTCGCCCTGCCCGCCCTGCATCACCACGCAGCGCGCCCCGTTCCAGCTTGCCTCATAGCGCGTTGGGTCCGCCGCCGGGAAGTGCAGGTGCGCCTCCGGCATCGCCAACTCCGGCCGGATGCGGGAAAAGCAGAGCTCTTTGTCGGCGCGAGCGAAAGAGAGCGGATGGTCTTCCGCTACCTCCTTACCGTCCAGAAACCATTCGTCCATGCCCCAGAAATGCGCGTTCTTGAGGGAAAGATCCGTCGCGTTGACCAGGCGTGCGACGAGCGGCAACTGCTCGGTCGGGCCGATAGGGCCGCAGATGCCGGCGGGGTTGTCGGCGGTGGCCTGCTTCCACGCCACTATGTATTCCAGCGCCTCCGCCAGATAGAACTCCTCCAGCGTATCGTACATCACCACCTGAAAGCCGGGACGGCTTAGCTGCTCCAAATCCCTCACGCTCAGGCGGGAAGCGTCCTGAACGAGAGCCGTTTCCAGCGTCGTCCAGTCCCACCAGTCCGGCGCAATGCGGCTTATCGGGCGTGTCATGCGTTTGCTCCTCTAAAGAGCGGCATTTTCGTGCCGTTCTGCCATTACGAAATCCGCCTTCGCGGGCTAGGCCCCCACCCCCGGCCCCTCCCCCAATTCTAGGGGAGGGGAGATTCTGTTGGAAGCTAGCGCCCTCTCCTTAAAGCTTTCCTTGCCTGCTAGCAGAGGCACAAGAGAGCAACACCATTCCCCCTCTCCTTGAGAAGCAGAGGGGTTAGGGGGTGAGGTCGGGGTCGTTCACGGCCCGGCTAAATGGCCCCGTGGTGAGACGGGGGTGAGGTCGGTTCATTCAAGAGCGCAACCAGCGGGTTATCGGCAGGGTGCGGATGGCCGAGGTGCTGGCAGAACGCCTCGGCGTAGGCGACCCCGATCTGCTCGCCGCGCTTGGCGCACCAGGACTTCATCGTCTCGATGTATTCGTCCATCCCATGATGTGCCCGCAGCCATTCCCTCTGGCTGGCGTGGCAGGCGAGCGCTGCCGCCTTCCGTTCTATCTGCGCCGAGATGTCCACCAGGCAGGTCGTAGGCGACGGCACGCCGAAGATGTCGTGTCCCTCCAGGGCGTCCGTATAGAAAAGGTAAGGGATGCCCGATGCCGGCTTTTCGCCTCCTGGCGTTGCGTAGTTGTTCATGGACGCGTTGAAGCAGGCATCCCGCACAAGCTGCGACGTAATCACATGGTCGAACATGTAATCGTTCGGCGGCGTGGTGAAGACGATCGCGGGATCGACCTTGCGCAGCAGGGCGGCGACTCGATGGCGGGCGTCCCGATCGAAGACGATCTCCACGTCCTCGAACTCCAGGCAGGTATAACTTGCCGCCCCAAGCACCTCCGCTCCCTGGCGGGCTTCCTCCCGCCGTATGGCGGCGATCTGTTGGCGGGGCAGGCTGGGGGAGCCCATGTCGCCGGCGGTCATGGTGGCGACGTGGATTTCGCAGTCGGCCTCCTCTTTCAGGCGAAGAAGCGTCCCGGCGCAGAGGATTTCGCAGTCGTCCGGATGCGGCAGGAGCGCCAGCACCCGGCGATTATTGGGAGAGGGCATCGTTGTCTTTTCCTGGGGACGCGCCCGGAGACCGGTCACGCGAGATTCAATCGTATCTTGGCGTTGCAGTCGAGGATTCCTGCTAGAGCGAAAAAAATGTAGCAAGGGGTCGATTGCGATGGTTTTGTTCGCTGCATCCACTTCCTTCCAGAGACCGAGACCGACAAAGAAAGCAGCGCGGGAGAAATCCCGCGCTGCTTTCTTTGTCGGTCTCTGGATGGAGGAGAGGATCGGTTTTAGGGGTTCCCAGATCCATATGGGCATCCCGCCATCCGTAAGAGGCAAAAGGCCTCTTACTTTTTTATCTATGTTGGAGTGTTTTGTTCCCGGCGCTATACAGAAGAGTCAGGCGGAGCAGAAAAGGAAGGGTGCAGGAGAACAGGCCTGAGGAGGGGGTTACGGCGCGGGGGCGACGGCCGTGAGGTGGGCATCCATAGCGGTCTGCAGCGCCTGGATATGGCGCGCATTCTCGCCCAGATCCCCACGCCCGACGCGTGAATGCGACCGGATGACGACGCGAGTGTAAGGAAGCGAAGACGATTCGGAGGGAAGCGGCTCCAGCCAGATCGTCACGTCATCCACGAAGCCAAAGAGCGCTGTGCGAACTTCCGCGTGGAACGTCTCTTCTCCTTCGGGGACGTCGCGGTCCATCAAGCGCCAGCGGGGAAGGGACGCGCAGGCCGATTCGAGCGCCCCCCGAACCGCCGGCACGTCGGCGGCGTAGACGTGCGGCTTGAGGTCCGGATAGGCCGGCGTCTGGCCGGTCGTAACGTCGTTGACGGTCAGCCAGCGGCGCGGGATCAAGCAGACGGCGCACGCTGTCACCGCGCCCGCCAGGAGCCAGAGCCGCCGCTGTTTCCTTTTTCGTTGGTCTGGAATCGCCATCGTTTTCCATCAGGGCTGGACACGCAGATTATCGACGACTTTGTCTACTCCCCGTATGTTCTCGACCGTCTGAATCACGCGCCGATGCTCGGCGGCGTTGCGCACGTGACCGCCGACAGTGACGACCCCACCCTTCGCGTCGATGTGCAGGCCACTCATATCGACCCCTTTGCGCAGCGCCAGGACCGTATTGACGCTGGCGGCCAGTTTGGCGTTGCCGAGCGCCTGGCCGGTGTCCTGCGCGATATGGCGCGTATCCACCGAGAGATTCTGGGCGTCCTGCGGGTTGCACCCGGCCAGCCCGATAGCCGCCAGTAAGAGCGCGCCCTGAAGAGCATAGACAGATCGCATGATTATTTCCTCTCACGTCTCAGTACGTACCCGAATCGGCACGGTTTCGCAGCCGGAACGGGGCATGCTTGTGAAAACCGGGCTGGACGTGCCATCATTATACGGTTGAGCCGTAGCTTTTTGCGGCTATCCCAGGAAACGATCGGCAGGACAGGAGAAGGGAATGCGGCTTCAAGGTAAAGTAGCGCTCATCACCGGAGCGAACAGCGGCATCGGGAAGGGGATCGCCATCCGCTTCGCCGCAGAAGGCGCCCACGTCGCCGTCAACTATCTGCCCGGCGGCACGCGCGATGCGGACGCGGCGGCTGAGGTCGCAGCGTTCGGCACGACCGGAATCGCCGTGGGCGGGGACGTGAGCAAGCGCGAGGACGTCGAGCGGATGGTCGCGGAGGTGGTCGCCAGGTTCGGGCGCCTGGACATCGCCGTCAACAACGCGGGCATGGAGATCAAGAAGCCCTTCCTGGAAGTCACCGACGAGGAGTGGAACCGGGTTCTGGGCGTCAATCTCTTCGGAGCGTTCCTGGTCAGCCAGGCCGCCGCGCGGCAGATGGTCCAGCAGGGGCAGGGCGGCAAGCTCATCAATATCTCCTCCGTACACGAGGACATTCCCTTTCCGCAATATACGGCCTACTGCGCCTCCAAGGGCGGCATGCGCATGATGATGCGCAACCTGGCTATGGAGCTGGCGCCCTACAAGATCAATGTCAATAACATCGCGCCGGGCGCCATCGCCACGCCGATCAACCAGGCGGTTCTGCAGGACCCGCAGGCCATGGAACAGGCCATCGGCGAAATCCCGTGGGGCCGCTTCGGGAAGCCGGAGGAGGTCGCCGCCGTCGCCGTCTTCCTCGCCAGCGACGAGTCCGAGTACGTCACCGGCAGCACCTACTACGTGGACGGCGGCCTGACGCAACAGGTGACGAAGTATTAACTTTGGAATGAGGGCGGAATTGACGGAAGAAGAGCGACGACTGCTACAGGCCCGAAACCGAGAGGCCGACTGGAAGTACTGGGGACCCTATCTCAGCGAGCGCGCCTGGGGCACGGTCCGCGAGGACTACAGCCCCGACGGCGCCGCGTGGGACTATCTCACCCACGACCAGGCCCGCTCCAAAGCCTATCGCTGGAACGAGGACGGGCTGCTGGGAATCTGTGACCGGCAGCAGCATCTGTGCTTCGCCCTGGCGCTCTGGAACGGAAACGATCCGATCCTGAAGGAGCGGCTCTTCGGGCTGAGCGGGAGCGAGGGCAACCACGGCGAGGATGTCAAGGAGTACTATTTCTTCCTGGACAGTACGCCCACGCACTCGTATATGAAGGCCCTCTATAAGTACCCACAGGCGGCCTTTCCCTACGGCAGGTTGGTCGAGGAGAACCGGCGGCGGGGCCGGGATCAGCCGGAGTTCGAGCTGATCGATACCTGCGTCTTCGCCGACAACCGCTACTTCGATATCTTTGTCGAGTATGCCAAAGTCGATCCGGAAGATATCCTCATCCGCATCACGGCCGTCAACCGCGGCCCGGAAGCCGCCCGCCTGGATCTGCTGCCGACCCTCTGGTTTCGCAACATCTGGGCGTGGCACGAACAGGCAGAGCGTCCCCAGATCAAGCGCGCGACCGGTCCGGGTCGCCGCAAGGGGAGCGGGAATCCCGTGGTGATCCAGGCGGACAGCCCGCATCAGGGAAAGCACTGGCTTTTCTGCCAGGCGAATGAGGGCGAGCCGGAACTGCTGTTCACCAATAACGAGTCTAACTACGAGCGCCTCTACCCGCCCAATGGCCGCAACGAGACGCCGTACGTCAAGGACGGGATCGACGCCTATGTGGTCTCCGGCAAGACGGACGCGGTCAATCCGCAGGGCGTTGGTACGAAGTTTGCCGCGCGCTACAAGCTGAATCTGCAGCCGGGCGAGGAGAAGGTGATCCGCCTGCAGATTCAGCTTGTA
>Ga0209810_1000446_pt1 | contig 92406 bp, 85 predicted proteins | sample Coa_R1_7_FD_187159 | JGI IMG/M metagenome (GOLD analysis project Ga0209810, IMG submission 187159) | Surface soil microbial communities from Centralia Pennsylvania, which are recovering from an underground coalmine fire - Coalmine... | ecosystem: Environmental > Terrestrial > Soil > Unclassified... | reverse complement strand
CTTTGGGATCCAGACCACGTGGTAGGCGGTCTGGAACACCCCATTCGCGGTAGCCTGCACGTTCAGCACGGGCACAGTATACCACACCCGGGCGTTGTCCCAAGGCCGTGCGCCTCCTCCCCGGACTGAAGTCCGGGGTTTCCGGCGCGGGCATAGGTCTATGAACCACCGTGCGCATGCGACACTCGAGCTCCCGCTCCGAGAGCCCGGAAAGCCTCTGTGCTTTCCGAAACTATACCCGACGGCGGACCGGCCTCCCTGGGGTTCCGAGACTCTGCCTAGACACAGCGGCCGGGCCCGCGCGGGCCTACCCCGAGGCCTCCTCGAGGACGCGCCACAGCTCGTCGCGGGAGGGCGGGAGGAGCGGCGAGTCCCGGCCCGACCTCCAGAGACGGCGGTCCCTCTCAACGCAGGTCCCGATCCGCGCCACCGGGACCCCGGCGGCCGAGATGGCGCCTGCCGTCCGGTCGGGGTCTCCCGTGGCGACGAGCAGCGCCCCGCTCCCGATCAGCGCCAGAGGATCGGCGCCGAGGGCCCGGCAGATGGCCTCGGTCTCCGGGAGGACCGGCACCCGGTCGGCCTCCAGGTGGACCCCGATGCCGGAGGCCACGGCCATCTCGTAGACCGCCCCGAGGACCCCGCCCTCGGTGACGTCGTGCATGGCCCGCGCGCCCGCCGCCACGGCCGCCCGCCCCTCCGGGAGCACGCTGATCTGCCGTCGGAAGGCCTTGGCCCGCGCCACGACGTCGGGGCCCAGCGTCCTCCGCAGCCGCTCCTCCAGGACCGTGGCGAGGATCGCCGTCCCCTCGATCCCGGCGGCCTTGGTGAGGAGCAGGGCGTCCCCGGGCCACGCCCCGCCGCTGCGGACCACCTGGTCCCGTCTCGCCCGCCCGAGCGCGGTGGTGATCACGAGGGGACGGTCGATCCCGTGGGTGACCTCCGTGTGGCCTCCGACGATCTCCACCCCCACCGCGGCCGCCGCCGCGGAGGCCTCCCGCATGATCCGGCCCAGGGTCTCGGCAGCGTGGTCCGGCGGGAGGAGGACCGTGAGGACGAGCGCCACGGGCTCCGCCCCCGTCGCGGCCAGGTCGTTGGTGGCCACGTACACCGCGTACCACCCCACGTCCGCGCCGGCGCCCGTGATGGGGTCGGTGGTGAGGACGGCCACCTGGTCGCCGAAGCCGACGACGGCGCAGTCCTCGCCGAACTGCGCCCGGACCAGCACGTCCTCGCGCCGGGCCCCGAGGTGCGGGTAGACGTGGCTCGCGAGGATCTCCGGGGGGACCTTGCCGATGGGGAGGTCGGAGGGGGCCACCGGAGACCGTCAGACGGGCACGCCCGGCGTGATGACCGTCATCCGGCCCAGGATCTCGTGGGCCACCTCGAGGGCCCGCAGGCCATCCTCGCCCGGGACGAGGGGGGTCGCCTCCCCGCGGACGCACTGGACGAAGTGGGTCAGCTCCGCGCGCAGCGGCTCGTCGCCCTTCACCACCGTGCGCCTCACCGTCCCGTGGCGGCGCACCGTCACCTGCTGGGTCCGGTAGTTCAGGTAGATGAAGCCGTCGGGGAGGGTGACCTCCAGCTCGGCGGCCTTGACGGGCGACACGCGGCTGGCGACGAAGCTCGCCAGGCACCCGTTCCGCAGGGTGAGGTGGGCGACGGCCAGGTCCTCGTCGTCCCCGTGGATCGCCGCCCCGATGGCGCTGACCCGCACCACCGGGGACCGCATGAGGTCCAGGATGATGTCCAGGTCGTGGATCATGAGGTCCAGGACGACGCCCACGTCCATGGCGCGGCGGGGGTTCCAGGGCCGCACCCGGCGCACCTGGATGAAGAGGGGGTCGGTGACGAGCTCCCGGAGCGCCTGCACCGCGGGCTTGAACCGCTCCACGTGCCCCACGAGGAGGGTCACGCCCGACCGCTGGGCCAGGGCCACGAGCTCGGCGGCCTGGTCCACCGTGGTGGTGATGGGCTTCTCCACCAGGACGTGGATGCCGTGCTGGAGGAAGTCGCGGGCGATCTCGTAGTGGAGCGCCGTGGGGACCACCAGGCTCACGGCGTCGACCTTGCCGAAGAGCATCCGGTAGTCCCGGTACCCCGGCGTGTCGTACCGCTGGGCGAACGCCTGCATCTCCCGCGGGGAGGTGTCCACGACACCCGCCAGGACGACGTCCGGCAGGTGGTGGTAGATGCGCACGTGGTGCTGCCCCCACTGCCCCAGGCCGACCACGCCGACGCGGATCTGCCTGCCCATGGGCACCTCCCTCAGGCCCGAGGGTCGAACCGGCGGACCTCGTCGATGATCCGGTCGATCTCCGCCTCCCCGAGCGCGGGGTGGACGGGCAAACTCAGGATCTCCGCTGTCGCCCGCTCGGCCTCCGGACACCGGACCTGCCCGTACCCCAGCTGCTGGTAGAGAGGCGTCTTGTGGATCGGCACCGGGTAGTAGACCCGCGTGGCGATCCCCCGGGCTTCCAGGTGGCGCCGGAGGCGGTCGCGGACCCGGGGGACCCGGACCGTGTACTGGTGGTACGCGTGCACGCAGTCGGGCGGTTCCGTCGGCGGGACGAGCCAGTCCAGGTCGGCGAGGCCTGCGGTGAGGCGGGCGGCGTTCCTTCGCCGGCGGGCCTGGCGCTCCTCCAGGTGTTCCAGCTGCCCCACGCCCAGCGCGGCGGCGATCTCCGGCATCCGGAAGTTGTAGCCCAGGGTCTCGTAGACGTACCGGGACCGCTGGCCGCCGTCCACCAGGAGGCGCGCGCGCTCGGCGAGCCCGGCGTCGTCGGTGACCACCATCCCGCCTTCCCCCGTGGTCACGTTCTTGGAGGGGTAGAAGCTGAAGACGCCCGCCGCCCCGAAGGTGCCGACGTGGCGGCTGCGGTACCGCGCGCCGTGGGCCTGGGCCGCGTCCTCGATGAGGGTGAGGCCGTGGCGCCGCGCCAGCTCGCCGAGGGAGTCCATGGGGCACGGGAGGCCGTAGAGGTGGACGACCACCATCGCCCGCACGTCGGGCGTGCGCCGGAGGGCCTCCTCCACCGCCTGGGGATCGAGGTTGTAGGTCCGGGGGTCGATGTCCACGAACACCGGGCGGGCTCCCCGGTGGAGGATCGCGTTCGCCGTGGCGCCGAAGGTGAGCGGCGTCGTGATGACGCGGGACCCGGGCGGGATGCCGGCGGCCTCGAGGGCCACCATGAGCGCCGTCGTGCCCGACGAGGTGGCCACGGCGTGGCGCGCGCCGACGTAGGCGCCGAACGCCCGCTCAAACTCCGCTACCCACTGACCAGCAACGAGGTGGCCGGAGTCCAGGACCGCTAACACCCGGTGCTTGTCCTCGTCGGTGATCAGTGGTTTGGCAATGGGGATCATCTGCTGCGACGTCGTCCGCACCGCTCCGCCAACCTACGGCATCCCCGTGGGCCAAATCCGTCCTTCTTTTCTGCGCGGCGCGGGGATTTCCTCTCCCCGCCCCTGCCCTTACCCGGACGCTTCCAGCTCCCGCTGAAGCGCGCGCAGCATCCCGTCGAGGTTTTCCCGCATTTTCGCCCGCAGCAGCGCGCTCACGAGGGGGCCGATGAGGGGAATGCCGAACTCGAACTCCACGGTGATGGTGGTCCGCGTCCCCTGGCCGTCCGGGGCGAAGGTCCAGGTGCCCTCGTAGCGGTCGAAGTCGCCCTCCCGCTGGCGGAAGCGGCACTCGTGGCGGGCGTCGTCCCAGCTGTCCTCCTCGACCCACCGGATCCTCCGGCCTTCCACGATCCCCACCCACTCCGTCACCGCGGGGAGGCCGTCCCGGCGCTCCAGCACGGTGACGCGCTCCAGGTCGGGCATGAAGCGGGGAAAGTCCTCCACCTGCTTGGCGCGCTCGTAGACCCTCCCGAGCGGCGCCCGGATCACGAGCGATACGGTGACCTGGGCCATCGCGCCTCCCTCAGGCGTGCAGCTCGATCACGTCCCCGTCCTCGAGGACGTACTCCCGGGGGACCATCTGCCCGTCGTAGGTCCGGGCCCCCCACACGCGGGCGTACCGGAGCCGCTCCACGAAGTCCTTGTGAATGGCCGCCGCCGCGTCCAGCACCGTGGAGCCCCGGGGGAGGACGAAGGGGACGGAGCGGTCGGGCCTCTTCCCGGGCGCCTTGGTGTACACGCGGATCACGCCGAGCATCCGGAACATCTCCGACCTCAGCGCGTCCAGGTTGACGGCCCGCTCCGCCGACACCGCGAGGATCGGAAAGCGCTCCCCGTAGGCCTCCCTGACGATGTCGAGCCGCACCGAGGCGTCGGGAGCGTCGGATTTCGCGCCCACGAGGAGCGTCGGCACGCCCTCCCCGGCCCCGGGCCGTCCCAGCTGGACGCGCCCGGAGGCCAGGAGCTCGAGCGTCCGGTCCAGCCCCGCCAGCACGTCGTCGTCCGCGAGGTCGGCCACGAGGAGCGCGCCATCGGCCTGGCGGACGAGCGCGAAGAGCCACGGCTCCGCCGTCTCCTCCGCGATGGGCGGGAGGTCCACGAGCTGGATCTGGACGTCCTCGTAGGGCACCATCCCCGGCAGCGGGATCCGCGTCGAGAAGGGGTAGGGAGCGACGACCGGCGTGGCCCGGCTGAGCGCCGCGAGGAGGCTCGACTTGCCCGCGTTGGGGGGGCCGACGAGGACCACCTGCCCGGCGCCCTCCTTGGGCACGTGGTGCCACGTGGTCCCCCGGGAGGCCGACCTGCGCCGCGCCGCCTCCGTCCGCACCTTGCTGATGCGGCGCCGGATGTCGGCCCGCATGTGCTCCGTCCCCTTGTGCTTGGGGATCGTCGCGAGCATCTCTTCCAGGGCCGCGAGCTGCTCCTCGGGTGTGCGCGCCTCGCGGTAGCGCCGCTCGGCCTCCAGGTACTCGGGGGTCAGGTTCGCCGGCATGACGGGTCGCGCGCCTCACCTCCCAGGGCACCATTGTACCAGAGGCCGAGGGGGCGGCAACGCGGTCCGTAGCGGGCTGTAGTCACCCGCCGAGGCGGACCACCGCCTCCCACGGGGCGGACGCCTGCGGCAGCGTGACGAGAAGGCACCCCGGTTGTCCCTCCACCTCTGACGCTGCGGCCCCGGCGGGGGAGAGGACCTCCCACCCCGTCCCCGCGCCGTAGAGCCGCACCCGGACCTCCCGGCGCTCCGGGACGAGCCCTCCCTCCGTGGCGCACCGGAGGAGGAGCCTCCCGCGCTCCTGGACGCCGCGGAGGGTCGTCACGGCCCACTCCCTCAGGCGCTCCCTCGGCGTGCGCCCGTCGTCCTCGTAGAGCCGCCCCTCCACCGCCTCCGACGTGGACGCCTCGCGCGGCGGGAACACCCTCCACTCGAGATCCTCCCACACGGCCCTCTCGGGCGTGTGGGGACGGGGGCTCGTCAGCGGGACGGCCCCGCCTTCCCGGAGGAACAGGGGGATGCGGTCGAGAGGCGTCCCGACCACCGCCCAGGCGGGGCCGGCGCGGACCTCGCCCGTCCACCAGTCCGCCCACCGTCCCGCGGGGAGGTACACGGCCCGGTGGGTGGACCCCGGCCGGAGGGCGGGGGCGACGAGGAGGTCCCGCCCCCAGAGGAACTCGTCCCCGAGGTGGTAGGTCTCGGGATCCTCGGGATAGTGGAGGAGGAGGGGCCGCATCGGCGGGAGTCCGCGCGAGGCGGCCTCCTCCAGGAGCGTGTAGAGGTAGGGCAGGACGGCGTACCGCAGCTCGATCGCCTCGCGGACGAGCCGCTCCACCTCCGGGCCGAAGGCCCAGGGCTCCTGGCGCCGCGACCCGCGGATCGTGTGGTTCCGCATGAGCGGGTAGAAGACGCCGAGCTGGGTCCACCGCACGAGGAGCTCGCCCTCGGCGTTCCCGTGGAATCCCCCGATGTCCGCGCCCACAAAGGAGACGCCCGACAGCCCCAGGTTGAGGAGCATGGGGATCGAGCCCTCGAGCTGCTCCCACCACGACGAGTTGTCGCCGGTCCACACCGCGGCGTACCGCTGGATCCCGGCAAACCCCGAGCGCGTCAGCACGAAGGGCCGCTCCTCCGGCCGGAGGAACCGGAGGCCCTCCCACGTGGCGCGGGTGTGGTGGAGGCCGTAGACGTTGTGGAGCTCGAGGTGGGTCCGGCCCGCGAGGCGGGCGTCGAGGGGGAGCGTGAGCCCGGGCGTGCCCCGCACCGTGGGCTCGTTCATGTCGTTCCAGACGCCCGCGATCCCCGCGTCCAGGAGCTCCCGGAACTGCCGGCCCCACCAGGCCCGGGCCTCGGGCTGGAGGAAGTCCACCAGCACCGCCGGCGCGGTCCACACCTCGCCCCGGTAGACCTCCCCGCGGCCGTCCCGCACGAGGAAGCCCCGGGCCCGCGCCTCCTCGTAGGGCCGGTACCCGGGCTCGGCCGCGAGGCTCGGCTCGCTGATGACGACGAGCCGCACTCCCTCCCGACGCAGGTCGCGCGCCAGTCCGGCGGGGTCGGGAAACCGCACGGGGTCCCACGTGAAGACCCGGTAGCCGTCCATGTGGTCGATGTCGAGGTGGACCACGTCCAGCGGGATGCGCCGGCGCCGGAACTCGCCCACCAGGCGGCGGACCTCGTCGGCGCTCCGGTAGCTCCACCGGGACTGGTGGTAGCCGAGCGCCCAGAGCGGCGGGAGGGGAGGCCTCCCCGTGAGGGCCGTGTACCGGTCCAGGACCTCCCGGGGATCCGGCCCGGCGATGAGGTAGAGGTCGGCGCTCGGCCCTTCGACCCGGACCAGGACGGTCTCGGGGTCGGTCGCCCCGAGGTCGAACACGCTCCGCCAGGACTCGTCCACGAGTATGCCGGCCGAGCGGCCCGCGTCCACGTGGAGGAGGAAGGGCACGGCCAGGTACAGGGCGTCGGTCGTGGGGAGGATGGGGCTCGTGTCGGTGGCCCACACCGTCCACCGCCGGCCCCGCCGGTCGAGCCATCCCGCCCGCTCGCCCAGCCCGTAGTAGTGGCGTCCGGGCGGGGCCGGGAGGAGGAGGCTCACGCCGTGGCCCACGACCCTGCCGTCGAGCGCGGCCGTGAGGACGGGGGACCCCTCCTCGCCCGTGTCCAGGAGGGGCCGGAGGTGGGGCTCGGCCGCCCACCGGCGCTCCTCCCCGATCCAGCAGCCGCTGAGCGCGACCCCCGCGGGATCTCCTGCCTCGCCGAAGGTCCACCGCAGGGGGTCGAGCTGGATCTCGCACCGGACGCCCTCGCCCCTCACCTCCACACCTCGGGGGAGGGCCCGCGCCTCAAGCGGCCTCTCCGGGGGAGGGCCCTCGAGAGCCCACGGCCTCTTCTCCCCCTCGAGCGCCGGGGTCGCCAGGCACACGCGGACGACCCCCGGCGCCGGCGACGTCACCCGGAGGCGGCCCGAGGGCCCGACGAGGGTGACCCCACGGGGGTCAGCCTCCCAGCGGTCGAAGCGCGCCAGCACCGCACACCTCCTCCCCGCGAAAGGGACCGGGGCTGCTCACGGAGAGCCGGCGCCCCGGGGCGGAGGCCCCGCCTGCAGGTAGCGGGACGGGAGGGGGCGCCCGAGGTGGCCCGCGAGCCACCGCGACGCGGAGGCCACCGCCTCGAGGTCGATCCCGGTCTCGATCCCCATCCCGCCGAGCATGTACACGAGGTCCTCGGTGGCCAGGTTCCCCGAGGCCCCGGGCGCGAAGGGGCAGCCGCCGAGCCCTCCGGCCGAGGAGTCCACGGTCTGGATATCGCACTGGAGGCTCGCGAGCACGTTCGCGAGGGCGGTCCCGCGGGTGTCGTGGAAGTGGACCCCCAGCTTCGCCGCGGGCACCTCCCGCAGCAGCGCCTCGAGGAGGTCCCAGACCTCGCCCGGGGTCGCGGCCCCGATGGTGTCCCCGAGCGACACCTCGTCGCACCCCATCTCGAGGAGCCCGAGCGCGACCCGCCGCACGGCACCGGGATCGACCCGCCCCGTGTAGGGGCACCACCACGCCGTCGAGATGTAGCCGCGGACCCGGCACCCGGCCCCCCGGGCCAGGGCCACGACCTCGCGGAAGCATTCCAGGGACTCCGCGATGCTCATGTTGATGTTGCGGAGGGCGAAGGCCTCGGAGGCGGCCGTGAAGACGGCGACCTCGCGGACCCCGCAGGCCAGGGCCCGCTCCATCCCGACCCGGTTCGGCACGAGGGCGGAGAGCACGGGGCCCCGGAGGTCGCGGAGCCGCTCGAAGAGGCGGTCGGAGTCGGCCATCTGCGGCACCCGGTCGGGGCGGACGAAGCTCCCGGCCTCGATGACGGGGAACCCCGCGCGCGCGAGCCTCCGCACGAACTCCTCCTTCACGTCCAGGGGAAGCGGGGCGGGCTCGTTCTGGAGGCCGTCCCGCGGGCCCACCTCCACGACCCGGACGCGGCGGGGGAGGGAGACAGGCCGGGTCACGGCGTGGTCCCTCCGGCCGCCGCCCCGACCGGGCCGATCTCCGCCACCAGCGCGCCCCCATCCACCTGCTCGCCCTCGCGGACGTGGAGGGACCGCACCACCCCGGCCCGGGGCGCGCGCACCACGTGCTCCATCTTCATGGCCTCGACGACGACGAGGACCTGCCCGGGCCGCACTTCCTCCCCCTCGCGGACGGTGACCCGGGTCACGACGCCCGGCATGGGAGCCCGGAGGTCGCCGGCGCCCTGCGGCATCCGGGTCCTTCCCGGATCGGCGACCTCGCACTCCAGCGTGTGGCCGTCCGCGTGGAGGAAGCGCCTGTCCCCCCTCTCGGCCACGTGGAGCAGGAGGGCCCGGGCCCCAGTCCAGAGGACGAAGGCCGAGGGGCCCGCGGGCTCGATCCGGACCCTGTGCTCCCGACCCTCCACTCGCACCACGATCTCGCTCCCGTCCCGGGCCGCCTCCACCCGCACGGGCGAGCCGTGGACCAGCAGCGTGAGGTCACGCACGGCCCGCCCCCATCCGCCACCCGCGAAACGCCTCCCACGGGTCGGTCCCGCCCCTGGGAGAGGGCCGGTCGCGGCCCGCCGGCCGCGCGGGGGCCTCCCCCCGGAGGACTTCCAGGGCGGCGAGCGCCACGACGCCGACCTCCGGGAGTGGGGGCCGCCACCCGGCGAAGTGCTCCGCGAGAAAGCGGGTCGTCGTCTCCCCGCGCCGGAAGGCCTCGTGGCCGATCACCGCCTGGAGGAACTCCAGGTTCGTGCGGCACCCCAGGAGGACGTAGTCGCGCAGGGCCCGGGCCATGCGCCGGATCGCCCCCTCCCGCGTCAGGTCCCACGCGATGACCTTGGCGAGGAGGGGGTCGTAGGCCGCCGGGACGCGGAAGCCGGCCCGGATTCCCGAGTCGACCCGGATGCCCGGGCCCGAGGGCTCCACGAGGACGTCGATGGGCCCGGGAGACGGCTGGAACTCCCGGGCCGGGTCCTCGGCGTACACGCGGCACTCGATGGCGTGGCCGCGGATGGCCGGCGGGTCCGGGGGGAGCGGCTCCCCCATGGCGATCCGGAGCTGCCATCCGACCAGGTCCACGCCGGTCGTCGCTTCCGTCACCGGGTGCTCCACCTGGAGGCGCGTATTCACCTCGAGGAAGTAGAACCGCCCGTCCCCGTCCAGGAGGAACTCCACGGTGCCGGCGTTCACGTAGCCGGCCTCGCGCAGCAGGGCCGTTGCGGCCTCGCCGAGGCGCTCCCGCAGGTCCGGGGAGACCCCTGGTGAAGGCGCCTCCTCGACGACCTTCTGGTGGCGGCGCTGCACGCTGCACTCGCGCTCGCCCAGCGACACCACGGTCCCCCGCGTGTCGGCGAGCACCTGGACCTCCACGTGCCGGCACGCCCCCAGATGGCGCTCCAGGATCAGCGCCCCCTCCCCGAAGGCCGAGCGCGCCTCCCGGCGGGCGCCCTCCAGGGCCTCGGGGAGATCCCGCTCCTCGGCCACGAGCCGCATGCCGCGGCCCCCGCCGCCTGCGGCGGCCTTGACGAGGAGCGGGTACCCCAGCCGGCGGGCGGCCTCCAGGAAGGCCTCCCGGGTCTCTTCCCCGCCGTCGTACCCGGGGACGACGGGAATGCCGCAGCGCTGCGCGAGCCGGCGGGCGTTCCCCTTGTGGCCGAGCCGGGCCATCGCCTCGGGCGGCGGCCCGACGAAGGTGTACCCCGCATCCCGCACCGCCGCCGCGAACTCGGCCGACTCGGCGAGGAAGCCGTAGCCCGGGTGGACCATGTCGGCGCCGGCGCGACGCGCGGCCTCCAGGATCCGGGGGATGCTGAGGTAGGTGCTCTCCGGATCCGCGCCGCCGAGCGGGACCGCCCCATCGGCGAGGAGGACGTGGGGCGCGTCCCGGTCGGGCTCGGCGTACACGGCCACGGACCTCACGCCGAGCTCCCGGCACGCCCGGATGACGCGGACGGCGATCTCCCCGCGGTTCGCCACGAGCACCGTGCGCATAGGGCTCACATGCGGAACACGCCCGGGCGCATGCCCTCGATGGGCGCGTGGAGGGTCACCGCCAGGGCGAGGGCCAGCACCGTGCGCGTCTCCGCGGGGTCGATGATGCCGTCGTCCCACAGGCGCGCGGTGCTGTAGTAGGCGTTGCCCTCCTCCTCGTACTTGGCGAGGATGGGGCGGACGAGCGCGTCCTCCTCCTCCGGGGTGAGGGCCTTCCCCTCCCGCCGCAGCTGGTCCCGCTTCACCGTGAGGAGCACCGTGGCCGCCTGCTCGCCGCCCATGACGCTGATGCGGGCGTTCGGCCACATCCACAGGAACCGCGGGTCGTAGGCCCGGCCGCACATGGCGTAGTTGCCGGCGCCGTAGGAGCCGCCGATGATGACCGTGAGGCGGGGCACCCCGCAGGTGCTGACCGCGTGGACCATCTTGGCCCCCGCGCGGGCGATGCCGGCGGCCTCGTACTGCCGGCCCACGATGAAGCCGGTGATGTTCTGGAGGAAGAGGAGGGGGATCCGCCGGTACCCGCACAGCTCGATGAAGTGGGCCCCCTTCTCGGCGCTCTCCACGAACAGCACGCCGTTGTTGGCGACGATCCCGACCGGGATGCCGTGGATGCGGGCGAAGCCCGTGACGAGGGTCGTCCCATAGAGGGCCTTGAACTCGTGGAACCGGCTCCCGTCCACCAGCCGCGCGATGACCTCCCGCACGTCGAACTGGCGGCGGAGATCCCGGGGGAGGATCCCGTAGATCTCCCGCGGGTCGTACCGGGGCTCCTCGGGCTCCGTCACCTCCACGTCGGGCGCCCTCCTGGGCGGGAGCGTTGCGACGATCTCGCGCACGAGGGCGAGGGCGTGGGCGTCGTCCTCGGCCATGTAGTCGGTGACCCCGCTGTGGCGGCAGTGGACCTCGGCCCCGCCGAGCTCCTCCGCCGTCACCTCCTCCCCCGTGGCCGCCCGCACGAGCGGCGGTCCCCCCAGGAACACGGTCCCCGTTCCCCGGACGATGACCGCCTCGTCGGCCATGGCCGGCACGTAGGCGCCGCCCGCGGTGCACGACCCCATCACGGCCGCGATCTGGGGGATCCCCCGGGCCGACATCACGGCCTGGTTGTAGAAGATCCGCCCGAAGTGGTCTCGGTCGGGGAACACCTCGGCCTGGAGCGGGAGGAACGCCCCCCCCGAGTCCACGAGGTAGATGCAGGGGAGGCGGTTCTCGAGGGCGATCTGCTGGGCCCGGAGGTGTTTCTTCACGGTGAGGGGGTAGTAGGTGCCGCCCTTGACCGTGGCGTCGTTGGCGATGACCATGCACTCGCGCCCGTAGACGCGGCCGACGCCCGCCACGAGCCCGGCGCCCGGGGCCTCGCCCCCGTACATCCCCCAGGCGGCGAGCGGGGCGATCTCCAGGAAGGGGGAGCCGGGGTCCAGGAGGAGGTCGATCCGCTCGCGGGCGGTCTTCTTCCCCTGCTCCCGGTGGCGGCGCTGGGCGCGCGGGCCGCCCCCCTGCCGGACCGCGGCGAGCCGCTCGGCCAGGGTCCGGCTCAGGCCCTCGTGGTAGGCGTAGTTCTCCTGGTACTCGGAGGAGGCCGGATCCACGCGGGACTCGAGCACGCTCATCGGGGCAGGTATTCCGCCCGGCTCCCCGGGCCCCCTTCCCCGCCTTCGCCGGCCTTCGCCGGGCGGCCTTTGACGAACGCGGGGGAACGGAGTAGGATCGTACCCGTGGACCGCGCGCCCGAAGACCTCCTGGACCGGATCCTCGACCGCTTCGGCGTCCTCCCCCTCCGCCCGACCTATGTCCGGCGCTTCTACGTGGACGGCGGACGCCTGAGGGGGAGCCGGCGTCCCGGCGCGACCTACAGGCCCCGGGACCGGCTCTGGGTGCCCGAGCGGTGGATCGCCTCCACGACCCCGGCCCGAAACCCCCGCCCCCTGGAGGGGGAAGGGCTCTCCCTTCTCGACGTGCCGGGGAGGCGCATCTTCCTGGCCCAGGCCCTCGCCCTGCGGGGAGCGAGGCTCCTCGGCGAGGCGCGGTTCCGCGCCCACGGCCCGGAGTTTCGGGTCCTCACGAAGATCCTGGATGCGGCCGAGCCGATCGCCTTCCACTTCCACGCCCGGGACGAGGACGTGGCCCGGTTCCGCCGCTACTTCGCGGGGCACCGGTTCGGGAAGGACGAGGCCTACTACTTCCTGGACGCGCCCCGCGGGCCCGTGCCCTACACCCACGCGGGCCTCCTGCCCGGGGTCACGCGGAGCGATCTCCGAAGGGCGACGGAGCGGGGCCGGGAGGCCCTCCTCGACCTGTCGCCCGTGTTCGTCCAGAGGCCGGGCGAGGGGTTCTTCCTGCCCGCGGGCATCCCCCACAGCCCGGGCACGGCCCTCACACTGGAAGTGCAGCAGCCCTCCGACGTGGCGACGCTCCTGGAACGCCGGATCGGGCCGCGGAGGCTCCCGCCCGAGCAGGTCCACCCCGGGTTCCCCGACCTCGGGACGGCCCTCCGCTTCGTGGACGTCGCCTCGGCCGCATCCGCCGACTTCCTCGACCGCCACAGGATCCTCCCGGCGCCTGCAGACGAGCGCCGCCAGCGGGGAGGCGAGGAGCACTGGATCTTCCCGCGCTCGCTCCGGAAATTCTCCGGGAAGCGGCTCCGCGTGGCCCGGCGGTTCGAGAGCCTCGAGCAGGACGCCTATGCCCTGCTCGTCTGGCGCGGCCGCGGACGCCTGAACGGCCTGCGGCTGCGGCCGGGCACGGAGCTCTTCGTGAGCCACGAGCTCGCGACCCGGCCCCACGTGTTCGAGGCGACCGGCACCGACCCCCTGGAAGTTTTCAAGATTTTCCCCGCCACGCTGGGCTAGGAGCTCCGCCCGAATTCCCCCAGGAGGGGGACTCTCCCCCGCCCCGGCGTCTATGCCCCTCCCCCGAGTGGGCATGGTAGCGGGTGAGGGAGTGTCCCGTGATGGCCGACGCGCCCCGAGCCGACCCACCCCCGGAGGAACCGACGGTGACGAAGCGTGCCCAGCGGAAACCGCCCCTGCATCGCCTGGCCATGGAGCTCAAACAGTGGTGCGAGGACCGCGGCGTGAGCCAGGCCGCGCTCGCCATGAAACTCGGGATCAGCACCTCCCACCTCAACCAGATCATCCGGGGCCGAGCGCGGCCGAGCGTCGCCCTCCTCCGACGCATCATGGTCGTGCTCCACGGCCCGCGACCGGCGCTCCCGAAGGGCCCGCGCGGGGCCGCCCCGAGGCAGCCAGGGGCCCGCCGCGTCCAGTCGACGTCCCTGGGCACGCCTCAGAAGCGGTAGCTGAGGTCCACCCGGTAGACGTCCGCCTGGGACGCCCCGTTGATCTGCCACCCGAAGTAGTAGAGCCGGAGGGTCGCCTGCGGGGCGATCTCCCGGGACAGGGCGCCGAGCCACCCCGCAAAGGGCTGGCCCGCTGGAGAGCATCGCTCGCACACGGCGCTCGAGAAGGCGGGCCCCCCAAAGCCGACGGCGCCGGGCTGCGGGCCGACCCCGAGGGAGGTGCCGACCTCGTAGCCGGCCGTGAGGACCCACCCGCCGCCGAGCGGGCTCACCAGGACCGCGAAGGCGTTGTGGAAGCCGCCCGGGTAGATGAAGCCCACCACCGGGTCCTCGGCCCCGCCGAGCGGCGGGTAGAAGGACGGGTCGAAGGACTGGTAGCCAAGCACGATTCCCGGGGTACGGCTCGAGGGGGCCCCGAGGATGAGTTGCGCCTGCCAGCCCGTGCCCGTGGTCCCGGCCGTAGGGTCGCCCCACAGGCCCCACTCCCCCTGTAGCCGCAGGCTGGGGCTCAGGCGGACGTCCACGTCGACACTGTAGCCGGACCCCGGGATGTTGGTGTAGGGGTTCGTGGTGCCGGTGTTGAGGGAGGGCGTCCAGCCGTTCTCGGCCCCCCACCAGACGAAGGAGCAGCGGGCGAGGCCCCGCCCCACGCCCAGCGTCGTCAGCGCGCCCACGAGGGCGGAGTTGTCCACGGCTCCCGTGCCGTCGCAGGTGTCCAGCACGGCGTTCAGCCCCACGGCGACGTCGGGAGCCACCGCCGATTGAATCCGGAGCCCGTAGAGGGTCTCGCTCCCGTAGGACCCCTGGACGCCCTGGACGTCGGCCAGCACGCCCCGGACCTGGACCTGGCCGCTCCGGTAGGACGCGGTGAAGGCGTCCAGGAGGTGCGTCCGCAGGGTGCGCTCCCCCGCGGGGTCGCGGGCCGTGCTCAGGAGGAGCCCCACGGGACCCAGCTGCAAAGCCTCCACCGGGTGCGCGGCCAGCCCGAGGGGGAGGGGCGGGTCGCCGTCGTGGGGCTCCCAGGAATCTCCCCCGATCCGTCCGAGCTGGAGGTCCAGGGGGAGGTGGAAGGCGTCCCGCCACTCGAGCGAGCCGTAGGTGACGGCGGTGGACGACAGCGCACTCCCGAAGGGAATGAAGGGAGAATTCAGGTGGCCCAGGGGAGGGATGCCGCCCCACAGGCCGACGGTCGTCCCCTGCACGCTGAAGGTGCTGAAGTGGATCCGGAGCCGGAGCGCATCGGTCACGCCGCCGTCGAGCAGGAGCCGCCACCGCGTCGAGGCAGAGGGCAGGAGCGGCTCGGCCGAGGCCGGGAGGACGGGCCCCACGCCGGGGTTGTTGAGGGCGGCGCGGCTCAGGTCGTACCGGAGCCGCACATCGCCGCTGATCCGCACCCGGCGCGCCTCCTCGGCGATCTGGCGGAGGGTCTCCTCCGCCACGCGGACACGCACGCTGAGCGAGGCCAGCTCTCGCTCGAACTCGGCGAGGAGGGCCCTCAGGAGCGCCACGTCCTCCTCCGTGGCGGCCCCCGTGTCCTGGGCGCGGAGGAGCGCCTCGGCCACGAGGGCGGCCACCTCGGTCCGCGTCGCCACAGGATCGCGCGCGAGCGCGACGGCCTGCGGGGCGAGCAGGCCGTGGGCGGCCAGGACCTCGAGGTCCGAGCGGACCCAGGGGGGAACGGCGTCGGGGGCAAAGGGCTGGGCGCCTGCGGGAGGCGAAAGCAGCGCGACGAGGAGAGCGGCGACGAGCCCGGCGCGAGGAATCATGCTGGACAACAAGAATTCTCTACGGGAGCGCGAAGACCTGCCATCCATCCCGCCGGGGAGGTGCCGGTGACCATCGCGGTGGCCGTGTCCGTGTCCGAAGGCCTCGTCCTCGCCGCCGACAGCAGGACCACGCACTGGGTCTCTGCGGGGGACACGCGCTGGCCCGAGGTCGCCACGGACCGCGCGCGCAAGGTGTTCCCGCTGTCCGACCGCACGGGCGCCGCCACCTACGGGCGGAGCCAGATCGCCCGCCACACCGTCGCTGCAGCGGCGGAGCGCTTCCGGTGGGACCGGCCCCGGGGGGCGGCCGACGATGTGGAGAGCGTGATGGAGGCCTTCACCCGCTTCCTCAGGGAGTCGCTGGGAGAAGACACGTCCTCCGGGGGCGAGGCGCCTCCCGAAGCGCACGTGGGATTCCTCCTCGCCGGGTACAGCCAGGACGGCACCGGCAAGCTGTACGAACTCCGGTTCCCCGAGGGGTCGAGCCACCTCCTCTCCACGACGGACTCCCCCAACTACCACTGGCGCGGCCATGGAGACGCGGTGTCCCGGCTCATGAAGGGGATCGATCCCCACTTTGACCGCTCCGCCCTCCCCCCTGACGTGGCCGAACGGATCCCATCGCTGGAGTACGCCGTCCGGCTCCGTCACATGAGCCTCGAGGACGCCGTGGACTTCGCCAGGTTCCTCGCGGAGGTGGCGAGGGGAGTGGACCGCTTCGTCTCGGGCACCCTCGCCTCCTCGCCCCGGTACCAGCTCATCGGAGGACCGCTCTCTGTGGCCGTCGTGACACGCGAAGGCTTCGCCTGGGTGGCTCCCCCTGCGATCGGCGCGCCTCCTTCAGCCGTACGGTCCGGAGGGTCGGGAGGAATCCGGTCCCCTGAGTAGCGAATAACATGAAGTTTAGGGGGGAGGGCCCGTCCGATGACGAGTGCGGGTGGGTATGGATAAGGAGACGGGTTCAGGCGCGCTTCCGGGCCATGTCCAGGTAATGGTTGACTCTCCTCCCACGCCGGCGCCCCTCCGCGTCCTCCTCGTGGACGGTCACCGGCTCTTCCGTGCCGGGCTGCGGAAGCTCCTGGCCGACTACCCCGACCTCGCGATCGTCGACGACGTGGGGACGGCGGGGGAGGCGCTCGAGCGTCTTGCGCGGGACGACCTCCAGGTCATCGTCACCGAAGTCCAGCTCCCGGACATCAGCGGAATCGAGTTCCTCAGGCGGATCCGGGCCGCCGCCAACCACGTCCACGTCCTCTTCCTCACCACGGTGGACGACGCCGAGACCCTGCTGGCGGCCGCCGAGGCCGGGGCGGCGGGCTACGTCCTCAAGGACATCAGCCCGGAGAACCTCGTGAACGCCATCCGGGCCGTGCACGAGGGGAGGACGATGATCCACCCGGTCCTCGCCAGGAAGATGCTGGAGCAGCTGGAGGCCAAGGCCAAGGGCGGCCCGCAGACCCGCCTCCACGGCCTCACCGACACGGAGATCTCCATCATCCGCAATGTGGCCCTGGGGCTGAGTGACCGCGAGATCGCGGCCCGCCTCCACCTCTCGGAGGCGACGGTGAAGAAGCACCTCCGGAAGATCTACAGCAAGCTCGGCGCCCGGAACCGGGCCCAGGCCGCCCTCCTCGCCGTCCAGCACCGGCTCCTGCAGTAACAGAGGCCCCCTCTTCCAAGACCCCGACCCCCCGGGGATTCCTCGGGACGCTTCCGTCTAGAGACCGTGCAGGTTGGGCATGGTGATCTATGGCATGCAGCGGACGTCCACCCGACAGCGTCCTGAGGGAGAATCCCCCGTGGTCTTGCACATCGCGTCCCGGGATCCGGTGTCGCTCCACCGCCTGGCGGCGGACCTCAAGCAGCTGTGCAAGCAGCGGGGACTCAGCCAGTCGGCCCTGGCCATGAAGGTGGGGGTGAGCACCTCCCACCTGAACCAGATCATCAACGGGCGCGCGCGCCCGAGCGCGGCTCTGCTCCAGAGGATCCTCGACGTCCTCAACGCCCCGCGGCCCAGCCCGAAGGGGACACCTCCGGCTCCTGTGGGGAACGCGGCACTAAAAACATCGGGACGCTCCCGCCCCTAACTCCCGGACCCTCGACCTCCGGACCTCGGGCGCGAGGTCTAGCGCGGCAGCTTGTAGGCCCAGAAATGGTCTCCTCCGGATCCCACCCCGCACCCTGTGACGACACCCGACCACACAAGAGAGGAGGCCGGGGCGAGAGGCTGACCCGGCTGGCCCGGCTGGCCCGGCTGACCCGGCTGGCCTCCCCCGCCCGCCTCGCCTCCCTGTCCGGGCGCCCCGGCTTGGCCTCCGGTGCCGCCAGCCCCCGCGTTGCCGCCGTTCCCACCGTTCCCCCCACCGCCTCCATTTCCACCCAGGCCTCCCGCACCGCCATTGCCGCCGCTCCCACCGCTTCCACCGGTGCCACCGGCTCCCGCATTCCCTCCGTTACCGCCGTTTCCGCCCCGGCCTCCGTTCCCGCCGATCCCGCCGGCCCCGCCGTTCCCGCCATTCCCGCCTGCGCCGCCGTGCCCTCCGGGACGAGGGAGGACAGCGGTCCCCTCCGTCACGTTCCCCGACCACCGCTGGGCGCAGCTCCCCGGCGAGGCCCGCTGTTCAAGGATCATGGTGTGTCCTGAGAGGGACAAAAGGCGCACGGGGACCTGACCGGCTCCGACCTCCCACAGGTACCCGGTAACCGTCCCCAGGGGCCCCTCGTTCAGCACGAGGAAGCCCTGCCTCCTGCCGCCGCAGCAGAGCCACCGCCAGGCTCCGACGACATCGTCCCGGGAGAGGGTAGGGGAGGTGGGAGGAGGCGTGGCCACCGGAGATCCCGTCGCCCCGTGGGCGGGGACGGAGGCGTGGGGGAACATGGCGAGCGTTCCCCACAGGAGGACGCTCGCGATGAGACGCAGACCCTGCCGCATGGCAACGTCTCCGTTCATTAAGACATCCTTTCCCCAAGGGGGAATCCCGTGTACCGCTATCCTACCACCGGGGCAGGATGGCTACCAGGGAAATGTAGCACGCGCGTCACGACCCCTCCTTTCGAGCTCACCAGGAGCTACCGGCCGGGGCGGCCCGGCGAGCATCCGGCCCCCGCGCAACTCCCTCCCGGTCCTCCTCGACCCGACGGGCCCTGGATCCCGGACCCGCTCGTCCCTCCCGGCACGCTTCCCCCGTATCCTCCGGGCCCTCCATTGCCGCCGTTCCCACCGGTTCCGGGTGCTCCGTTTTGGCCGTCGGATCCGTTTCCGCCGGACCCTCCCCATGCTCCGGGGGTCGGGACCCCTGAACGGCCTCCGGGCCCTCCGTTGCCACCGTCCCCCGCCTTGCAGCCGTCCCCGGCGCAGTTCCCTCCTTTTCCGCCATTGCCACCGGCTCCGCCGACACCGGGCGTCCCTCCCGGAGCGGCAAGACCCCCGTCTCCCCCGGGACCGCCGTCCCCGCCGTTTCCCCCGCGGCAGCCGGAGCCCGCGCAAGACCCACCATCGCCCCCGTTCCCGCCTCGACCCCCGTTCCCGCCGTTCATTCCGAGGGCTCCGTCGCCTCCCGCGCCGCCGCTTCCCCCTCCTCCGCCGCTCCCGCCCGCCATGGAGGCCGTGGCGTTCGCCCCGTCTCCCCCGCGGCCTCCGGCACCTCCATTGCCGCCGTTGTTGCTGCCGCCGTCCCCGCCGTTCCCTCCATCGCCGCCGTTCCCGCCGTTATAGATGCCCGTGCCGTTCCCCCCGTTGCCCCCGGGCCCGCCCGGGCCCCCGTTGCCCATTCCATTAAAATTGTTGTTGCCGCCATTACCGCCGTTGCCGCCCCGGCCTCCGAATCCCCCGACGATCCCTCCCAGGGTCGCGACCTGGCCCGGGGACTGCGGCGGGGACGGAGGAGCCGGCCCCGACAGCTCTCGCGGAGGAGGCGGTGTCCCTGGAGCAGTCGGCGTGACGAGGGCCCCTCCCCGGCGGCCCCCTCCTTCGCCCGACTGTGAGCCCACGTACACGACCCCGGCCACGAGGGTCCCATCGGAAACCTGGATCGCCCGGACCACGACCGGGGCGGGGAGAGACCCCAGGGATCCTGAGGTCACGGTATAGTCGGTCTCCTGGACATCCGCGACGCCCAGGGACGTGCGCACATGCAGGGTGTGGGTCGTCTCGTCCACAGTCACGAGCTCGCCCTCGAGCGTCACCCACCGCCAGTCCGGAAGGGAGGAGTACGCGCTAATCGACACGACACCGACGAGCCAGGCGGCGAGCGCGGCTCCCGCGAAGACCGACACGACGCGTGTCACCATGCCCTGCACACCTCTCTCTGCACGATCATCCGGCGATTAGATGCAAGATCGATGTCACTTCCCGCTGGAAAGCGCAGGAGCTGGAGCGCCGGTGGCGCTCCAGCTCCTCTGTGTTCTGGCTTCCTCTCTAGCTTACCTGGTGCGGACCAGGTACCGGCTTGCCCTAGCGGTTGCCCCTGCCTCCGTTCCCGCCCTGGCCGCCAGCGCCGCCATTGCCCGAGTTGCCGCCGTTGCTGTTACCGCCGTTGCCGCCGCTGCCGCCCGGGCCGCCGCCGCCTGTCCCGTTGGAGTTGCCACTTCCGCCGTTGCCGCCCTGGCCACCATTCCCGCCGTTCCCGGAGTTGTTGCCGGAGTTGCCGTTGCCGCCGTTGCCGCCGTTGCCGCCGGCCCCGCCGTTCCCGCTCCCGTTCCCGCCGTTGCCGTTGCCGCCGTTGCCGCCCTGGCCGCCGTCGCCGCCGTTGCCCACGGTCCAGCCTTTATTCGAGCTCCCGCCGTTGCCGCCGTTGCCGCCCTGGCCGCCGTCGCCGCCGTTGCCCACGGTCCAGCCTTTATTCGAGCTCCCGCCGTTGCCGCCGCTCCCGCCCTTGCCGCCGTTCCCGGAATTGTCGAAGTTGCCGTTGCCGCCGTTGCCGCCCTGGGCGCCCTTGCCGCCGTTGCCGACGTTCGTGCCGGTGTTCTTGTCGCCGCCGTTCCCGCCGGTTCCGCCCTGACCGCCGGTCCCGGCGCCGCCGCCCCAGTTGTAGTCCCCGCCGTTCCCGCCCTGGCCGCCATTTCCGCCGTTACCCACGTTCGTTCCGGAGTTCTGGGAGCCGCCATTCCCGCCGGCCCCGGCGTTCCCGCCGTTGCCGGAGTTCTCCCAGTTGTTATTCCCACCATTGCCGCCCTGGGCGCCATTGCCGCCGTTGCCGACGTTCGTCCCCTGGTCGTTGCTGCCTCCGCGCCCGCCGTTCGACCCGTCCCCGCCGTTCCCGGAGTTCTGCCAGTTGTTGTTCCCGCCGTTGCCGCCCTGACCGCCGGTCCCACCGTTCCCGACCTGCGTCCCCTGGTCGTTGCTGCCCCCCTGACCGCCCGCTCCACCCTTGCCGCCGTTGCCGGAGGCGTCCTGGTTGAAGTTCCCGCCGTTCCCGCCCTGGCCACCGTCACCGCCGTCGCCGACGCTGTTCCCGGTGTTGTTGCTCCCACCGTTCCCGCCGCGGCCGCCCGCGCCGCCGTTCCCGGAGGCGTCCTGGTTGAAGTTCCCACCGTTCCCGCCCTGGCCGCCGGCACCACCCCAGCCGGGACCGTTGCCGGACCCTCCGTAGGTGTTGTTGTCACCGCCGTTCCCGCCACGGCCGCCCGCGCCGCCGTTCCCCGATCCGTTCTCGTTCGAGTTCCCGCCGTTGCCGCCCTGACCGCCCGGACCGCCCGACCCGGTTCCTGAGTTGATGTTGCCGTTGCTGTCGTTGAAGTTCCCGCCGTTGCCTCCGCTCCCGCCCGGACCGCCGTTGCCGGAGGGAGAGGCGTTGGGATTCTGAACGTTGTTAAAGCTTCCGCCGTCTCCGCCGTTACCGGCCGGTCCGCCGCTCCCCGTCGGCCCACGACTCGGCTGGGACCCCGGAGGACCGTTCGGCGCGTTCTTCCCGTTCTGGCCGTTCTGGCCGTTCAGCCCGTTGTTCCCGTTTCCGTCCGCGGGCGTCCCGTTGGTGCCGTTGGTGCCCGGGGTTCCGTTTCCGCCCCCGTCGTTTCCTCCCGCACCGCCGGCGCCGCCGGCGCCGCCCCAGCCGCCCTGACCTCCCAGCTGGTCGCCGGGCGCCCCGGCGCCTCCGTTGCCGCCCTGACCGCCGTTGCCTACGTTAGAGCCGCTCGTGTTGTAGTTGCCGCCGTTCCCCCCGTTGCCGCCATTGCCGCCCGAGCCTGCCTGACCGTAGCCGGGACCGGGGTTGCTGCCCGCGTTCCCTCCGCCTCCCCCGCCCCCGCCGTTTCCGGAGTTGTTCACGCTGTTAAAGCTTCCTCCAGCCCCGCCGTCGCCGCCGTCACCGCCGTTGCCTCCCGTGAAGCTCCCGCCCGTTCCACCGTCTCCGCCGTCGCCGCCGTTGCCCACACTCGATCCGTTGGAGTTATTGCTGCCGCCGGGGCCGCCGTTCCCGCCCTGGCCGCCGTTGCCGATTCCGCCGAAGTTATTGCTCCCTCCCGGTCCTCCGCTGCCCCCGGACCCACCGTTTCCTCGCCCGGGCTTGCTGTTCCCCGACGCTCCGGGGTTACCGCTCGAGGGGGCAGACCCTCCGGAGGGGCCGGGACCACTCCCCCCTCCGCCCCCGCCACCATCAATGCCGCCGCCACCGGAGTCAGGAGCACCGACTCCCCCGCCAGGTCCGCCTGGGCCCAACGCGCCTCCGGTCCCCGGTGCCCCGGGGGTCACGCCCGTCCCCTCGGCCACGAGAATGTACACGACTCCCGCGATCAGCTGGTTACTGGCTCCCGCGACAGGGATCCCTATGACCCTCACGGGGACTTTCCCCATACTGGCCAGGGTGTCAAGCGAGGAGGGTTGCGATCCGAGGAGGATTCTCGTCTCCGAGGTCACAATCACCCGAGAAAGACCCCGACCCCCTACCGACTGTCCCGCCGGGCTGGCAACGACGATCACCCGCTGACCGAGGTCGACGCTCTCCACGGTCCCGAGCAGCGTCATCACCTGGGGTCCGCTCCCCTGAGCCGCCTGGGCTGCGGGGATGTTCCCGAGCCCGTACCACGCAGGAGCCAGGACGAGCACCAGGACAGACGCCAGGTGCACTACCATGCCGCGCCGTGATCTGCATAACCTCATGCCTATGCCCTCCTCGGACTCGCTCGGCACTCCGACCGCGTCCCGTCCCGGGACTCGAGGCGGGGGAGCGTCTCCCTGGACTTCCCGCTCCCCCGCCTCCGCTCTACGCGCTCTTCACCGACACTACTCCCTAGTTGTTGTTGCCGCCCTTGCCGCCGTGACCGCCGTTGCCGCCGTTGCCGCCGCCACCGGAGTTGTTGTTGCCGCCGGGACCGCCGTTGCCGCCGTTGCCGCCGTTGCCGTTGTTGCTCCCGCCGGTGCCGGTGCCGCCGCTTCCCGTGCCGTTGCCGTTGTTGTCGCCGCCGGGACCGCCGCTGCCGCCGTTGCCGCCGTTGCCGCCGGTGTTGTTGCCGCTGCCGCCGTTCCCGCCGTTGCCGCCCGCGCCGCCGTTGCCGTTGTTGTTGCCGCCCGTGCCGGAACCGCCGTTGGAACCGCTGCCGTTGCCGTTGTTGTTTCCGCCATTGCCGCCCGCGCCGCCGTTGCCGCCCGTGCCGGAGTTCCCTCCGTCGGCTCCGAACCACCCGGTGGCACTGCTGCCGTTGCCGCCCTTGTTGTTGCTACCACCGTTGCCGCCGTTCCCGCCCTTGCCGCCGTTGCCGTTGTTGCTCCCACCGGTGCCGATGCCGCCGTCTCCGTATCCGTTCCCGTTGCCGTAGCCACCGCTGCCGCCCGCGCCACCGTCTCCGCCAGTGCCGGCGTCACCACCATCGCCGCCAAACCCGGCGTTCCCTGTCTTGCCGCTGCCGCTCACGCTCTGGCCGGTGCCATTGCCGCCGTTTCCGCCCTTGTTGCTGCTCCCGCCGTTCCCGCCGTTACCGCCCGCGCCGCCGTTCCCGTTGTTGCTCCCGCCGGTCCCGGTGCCGCCGTGGAGGCCCGTGCCATCGCCATTGTTGCTGCCGCCGCGGCCGCCGTTGCCACCGTTCCCGCCGGTCCCCGCATCGCCACCGTCACCGCCGAAGCCATCTCCTCCGCTGGCCGTCCCGAAGTTGGGACCCTTCCCGTCGATGCTCGCGTTACCGCCCGTGCCGTTCCCGCCGTTTCCGCCGGTGTTGCTGCTCCCGCCGTTGCCGCCGTTACCGCCCGCGCCACCGCTGCCGTTGTTGCTCCCGCCGGTCCCGGTGCCGCCGTTCCCCGTGCCGTTGCCGTTGTTGCTGCCGCCGTTGCCGCCCTGACCGCCGTTCCCGCCGGTCCCCGCAGCACCGCCGTCACCGCCGACTCCAGTCCCGCCGTAGGCGGAGGCGTCGTCGCCTACGTTCGGGGTCCTGCCGCTATTGTTCGGGTCGTGGCCATTTCCGAGCCCGTTACCTCCCGTGCCGTTTCCACCGTTGCCGCCCTTGTTGCTGCTGCCGCCGTTCCCGCCGTTGCCGCCCGCGCCGCCGTTGCCATTGTTGCTCCCGCCGCTGCCGCTGCCGTTCGTCCCCGTGCCGTTGCCGTTCTTGCTGCCGCCGGTGCCGCCGTTTCCGCCCTTGCCGCCGGTGCCCGCATCGCCCCCGTCGCCGCCGTATCCATCCCCGCCGTAGCCGCTCCCATCGAGGTTATTGTCCTTTACGCCGTTTCCACCCTTGCCATTGCCGCCCGTGCCGTTCCCACCGTTGCCACCGGCGTTGTTGCTCCCGCCGTTCCCGCCGTTGCCGCCCGCGCCGCCATTGCCGTTATTGCTCCCGCCGGTGCCGCTCCCGTTCGTCCCCGTGCCGTTGCCGTTGTGCCAGCCGCCGTTGCCGCCCGCGCCGCCGTTCCCGCCGTTACCCGCAGCACCGCCGTCGCCGCCACCACCGAAACCGCCCCGACCGATGCCGTCATCGGTGCCGCCGCTTCCGGTGCCGTTTCCGCCCTGGCCATCTCCGCCCTTACCGCCGTCGTTGCTGCTTCCGCCCGTCCCGCCGTTCCCGCCGGCACCACCGTTGCCGTTGGTGTTCCCTCCGATGCCCGTTCCGGTCTTGGAGGAGCCGTTCGCGCCGTTCTCTGGCGCACCGTTCCCGCCGGTCCCAGTGCCGGAACCGTTGCCGTTGTCACTGCCGCCCTTGCCGCCGTTGCCGCCATTCCCGCCGTTGCCCGCATCTCCACCACTACCGCCGTAGCCGTCTCCGCTGATTCCACCGGCGCCCGTGCCCTCACCGGAGATGCCGTTTCCTCCGTTCCCTCCAGTGTTGCTGTTGCCGGTGCTCCCGCCGTTCCCACCGTTCCCGCCGTTCCCGTTTCCACTGCCGCCCCGGCCGGTCCCGGTCCCGTTGCCGCCGTTGCCATTGCCGGAACTCTCGACTCCGCCATTCCCGCCGGTACCGGTACCAGAACCGTTGCCGTTGTCGCTGCCGCCATTTCCACCATTGCCACCCTTCCCCGCGTTGCCCGCATCGCCACCACTGCCGCCGACGCCAACTCCTGTGACGCCAACTCCATCACCACCGCTCCCGCCGCTGTTGCTGTTCCCGCTGTTCCCGCCGTTCCCACCGTTCCCACCATTGCCGTTGTTGCTGCCGCCCGTGCCGGTCCCGGTCCCGTTGCCGCCGTTCCCGCCACCGGAGGCTTCGTCTCCGCCATTCCCGCCAGACCCGGCGCCAACGCCGTTGCCGTTCTCACTGCCGCCCTTGCCGCCGTTGCCGCCCTTCCCCGCGTTGCCCGCATCGCCACCACTGCCGCCGACGCCAATTCCAAACTCGCCAACTCCAGCACCGCCGTTCCCGCCGGTGTTGCTGTTCCCGCTGTTCCCGCCGTTCCCACCGTTCCCACCGTTCCCGTTGTTGCTGCCGCCCGTGCCGGTCCCGCTCCCGTTGCCGCCGTTACCGCCACCGGAGGCTTCGTCTCCGCCATTCCCGCCAGACCCGGCGCCAACGCCGTTGCCGTTCTCACTGCCGCCCTTGCCGCCGTTGCCGCCCTTCCCCGCGTTGCCCGCATCGCCACCACTGCCGCCGACGCCAATTCCAAGGACGCCAACTCCAAGACCACCGCTACCGCCGCTGTTGCTGTTCCCGCTGTTCCCGCCGTTCCCACCGTTCCCACCATTGCCGTTGTTGCTGCCGCCTGTGCCGGTCCCGGTGCCGTTGCCGCCGTTACCAGACCCGTTCGAAGTCTCGCTCCCATCGCTACCGCCGACGCCGATGCCGACGCCGTTGCCGTTCACACTCCCACCGTTGCCGCCGTTGCCGCCCTTCCCCGCGTTGCCCGCATCGCCACCACTGCCGCCGACGCCAATTCCAAGGACGCCAACTCCAAGACCACCGCTACCGCCGCTGTTGCTGTTCCCGCTGTTCCCGCCGTTCCCACCGTTCCCACCATTGCCGTTGTTGCTGCCGCCCGTGCCGGTGCCGGTGCCGTTGCCGGCCGCAGGGCCTCCACCTCCCCCGCCGCCTCCGCCGCCACCGCCGGGGGCTCCGGGTCCAGAGTTCTCGTCTCCGCCATTCCCACCGACGCCGATGCCGACGCCGTTGCCGTTCACACTCCCACCATTACCGCCCTTGCCGCCCTTCCCCGCGTTGCCCGCATCGCCACCACTGCCGCCGACGCCAATTCCAAGGACCCCTTCTCCAAGACCACCGTTCCCGCCGGTGTTGCTGTTCCCGCTGCTCCCGCCGTTCCCACCGTTCCCGCCGTTCCCGTTGTTGCTGCCGCCTGTGCCGGTGCCGGTCCCGTTGCCACCGTTCCCGGCGCCTGAATCCTCGGTCCCGCCATTCCCACCGACGCCGATGCCGACGCCGTTGCCGTTCACACTCCCACCGTTACCGCCCTTGCCGCCCTTCCCCGCGTCGCCCGCATCGCCACCACTGCCGCCGATGCCAATGCCAAAGACGCCAACTCCCGCACCGCCGCTACCGCTGCTGTTGCTGTTCCCGCTGTTCCCGCCGCTGCCACCGTTGCCGCCGTTGCCGTTGTTGCTGCCGCCCGTGCCGGTGCCGGTCCCGTTGCCGCCGTTCCCGCCGTTGGTGTTCTCGTTGCCTCCCTTGCCGCCTTGGCCAAGACCGACGCCGTTTCCGTTGTAGGAACCACCCTTGCCGCCGTCTCCTCCGTCGCCGGCGTTCCCGGCCTCGTTGTCGCTCAGGGCGGAATTGCTGTTCCCTCCGGTGCCGCCCGCGCCGCCGTTGCCGCCGTTGCCATTATGGTTGCCGCCGGTCCCGGTGCCGCTTCCGGCTCCGCCGTTTCCGCCGTTGGTGTTGAAGCTGCCGCCGGCACCACCCTGGCCGGCCCCCACGCCGTTCCCGTTCACACTTCCTCCATTGCCGCCGTCGCCGCCGTCGCCGCCGTTCCCGGCGTGACCGGACGACCCTCCGTCATTGGAACTCCCGCCGTTTCCGCCGGGCCCGCCGTTTCCACCGTTGCCGTTGCCGCTGCCTCCCTGACCCTTCCCGGACCCGGGGCCGCCGGTGCCGGACGGGATGCCGGTGTTGTGGCTCCCCTGGTTCCCTCCGGCGCCTGACCCGATGCCGCTCCCGTTGTCGTTGCCGCCGTCGCCGCCATTGCCGCCCGACCCGCCGTTTCCGGCGTCAGGGCCGTTGTTCTGACTGCCTCCCGCTCCGCCGTTGGCGCCGTTGCCGCCGTCGCCGTTGTTGCTGCCGCCTGATCCGCTCCCGCTGGCGCCCGATCCGACGTTCTGCTGGTTAAACTGTCCCGGGCTGCCGGGAGTCCCGGTGCCTTGGCCATTCCCGTTGCCCCCTGCGGCGTGCGCGGGGACGATCATTCCGCCGACATAAAACATCGGCACCGTGACGGCCAGCATCACGGTGATCAGAAGGTACAATGGTCGCCGCGCTGATCGCGACTTCCCCCTGCGACCATTACCCATGCACCCACCACCTCCTTGGGATCGTGCAGAACCGCACTCTTTGAACGCTCGTCGAGGACTCCCGCCGCACCCCCTTTTCGCCGCCTCGTGTCCTTGCTGTAACCCAATCATACGTTCAGGGCGGCGGAACCGCCCTCCATCAGCTGAATATTCACGCCGGTTGCTTTCGGATAGATTGCAAGGGTGTGCGCTTGATTCTAACGGTTACAGAATCGATCCGAATGAGCCACAAGGCATTCGATCGATACCATGACCTGGGACGCACGGGTGTGCTCGTCTCGTTCCTCGTCGGCTAGTTCAATTGCCCCACGGGATTCCACCCCACACTTGTCGCTCGTTCTCGGCAGCTGGTACAATGGGTGGGCATTCGGTGGGTCCCACCGCGATGCGCGCCATGACCTGTGTCAGGAGGGAAGTCCGATGCTTCCCCTCGCGCAAGGGATCGTGCTCCCACTCCTCATCAAGATCTTCGGAGGGCTCCTCGCCGGAGCGCTCGCCGTTTCGGCCCTCAATAACCCGGACGTCCAACAGATGATCCAGGCCGCCAAACCCAGCGTCGGCGTCGTGTTGTCCGAACGCCCTACAGGGCTCACGTCGGGCACGGCCTTCGTCGCAGGGGACCGCCTGGCCGTCACCGCCTACGACGTCGTCCGGGGCGCGAGCCGCCTCCTCATCAAGTTTCCCGACACGCCGTGGATGGACTCCCGGGTGGTGGAAACCGACCCCGTCCACGACCTCGCCAGCGTCACCATCGACAAGCCCGTCCGCGCCCTCCCCCTGGGCGATCCAGCGAAGCTCCACCAGGGCGACAAAGTCCTCGTCATCAGCTTTCCCGGCATCACCGAGGTGGCGAAGAAGCCAGCCACGGTCACCGAGGGGACGGTCACGGCCGTGCAAAGTGGCCTCCTCCAGTTCAAGTCCGCGGACACGCTGAGCGGAGGGAGCCCGGTCCTGACTCTCAGGGGCGAGGTGGTGGGAGTGGTCCGCGGTGTCGCCGGCCCCGGCCAGGGAGGTCAGAAAGACGTGATCGCGGCGGCACCTGCGACCGCCGCTCGACCGCTCGTGGCGGCAGTCGCACGAAGGCCGGGGTTGGCTCCTGTCGCAGCTCCCACTGCTCCGGCGGCCCCCGGCACCCAGACGGGAGAGCTTCCCGGAGCGGGGAGTCCCCAGCCTTCCCCCGTTCCCACGCAGCCGCCCGCCGCCACGCCGCCACCGCAACCGGCTCCCGCGCCGAGCCAGCCGCCGACGCCGCAACCTTCTCCCCCTGCTCCGGCGCCCGCTCCCTCTCCGGTGCCCTCGCCCACTCCTCCCCCGTCTCCCCCGTCTCCCGCCCCGGCACCCCTCCCGGCCCGCCCGCCGGTGGCTCCGGCGGAGCAGTTCCAGATCTGGCCCGGCCTGGGGATCGGGCCAGTCCGGATCGGCATGCCCACCAAAGACGCCCTCGCGGTGCTGGGTCCTTCTAAGAGCAGCCTCACTCTCGCCGACGGGACTGCTCTCTACCGGTGGTTCGCGCCCCCCAAGAACGACGGCGTCGGCCTCGCGGGATCAAAGGCGGGGATCGTGGTGCGGGTGTGGGCCCTCAACGACCCGCGCTACGTCACGGACCGGGGACTCCACGTGGGGAGCACGGAGCAAGAGGTGAGGGCGGCCATGGGCGACCCCTCAGCGGTCATCCCCAACGAGCAGGCCAAGACGCGGATCCTCCGCTATGATGCCCTGGGCATCTGGTTCAGCATCCAACTGGACCCGCGGTACCTGTACTACAACCAGGTGTTCGAAATCGGCGTGATGCCGCGCCAGTAAGGCCCGCTCTCTCGCCCCGGTTTTCGGGAGACGAGGCCGCAGGAACGCGGGGGACTCCTGCGAATCCCTTAGCGGAGGGAGAGATCAATGGATCTGAAGGAAAGCGTGCGCACGCTGGCTGACCTGATCTGGGAGCGCGAGCAGAGAGCACAGCGACCGGTCGACACGGCGATCCTGAGCTACATCCAGGACGCCGTCCTCGCCGAGCTGGAGTACAGACGCAGGATGCGCGAGCTCGACCGTCGCATCGCGGAGATCGAGTCGCTCACCGCCGAAGGAATCGCGTCCTAAGTCGCTCCGAGATCCCGGCCGGGAGCCGAGCAGGCCCTCCGGGAACACGCGTCCGCGCGCTCCGTGCGGTGCCGGTGAGCGCGTGGGGTCCCGATCGGCACCCCGTTACCCGACTTCGATCATCACCACGTATTCCGGATTGACGTACTTCGTCCGGTCCTTGTGGGTCACCTGGATCACCGACGGGGAAACGTCCTTCACGCGGGCCGCGTCCAGCTTGATCCCGTTACTCATGTAGAGGTCCACGACTCTTCCCTTCAGCTGGAGGGCGTCCACAAATCCCATTGGTGCCACCTCCTCTGCTCTGACGGCGAAACCCGCCTCGGTTTGTACCCAAGAAGTCCGTCCTTCAGCGGACATCCTCCTCCGCCGTGCCCACCGTTCCCCGGGACGCGCGCAGCGCGCTTCGCACCAGCCGGCCCAGGCGACGGTTCAGCGCGCTCAGCACTGCCCGCGCGGCGGCATGGGGAGGATCCTGGGCCTGGGCGGCGCCCACGTAGCGCCCGGCGACCTGCCCGGTTCCCGCCACGACGACCGTGACGAGGACCTCCTCCCCCCGCGCCACTTCGAAGACCTCTTCCACGGCAAACCGGCAGCCCTCGCCCAGGAGGCGGCTCAGAGCCTCCAGGGTCGCCCGGCTCGCGAGCGAGGCCATGGTCTCGCGCCGCCGATCTCCCGCGGCCGTCCCCGTGGCCCCCCGATCCGCGAGAGACACAGTCACCGAGGCCACGAGCTCCTCGCCGGAGGACGCCACAGTGATGCCCCCCAGCCGCACGCGCCCCTCGACGACGTCCTCCCCGCCCGGCCTAGGCCCCCCGTCCTCGGCGGGGACGGTCTTCTTCCGCTCCTTGTCCAGCGTCGAGGCTCGGCTCGCCCTGGTGATCAGGTCCTCCACCGTCGCCATGATGTGCGAGGCCGCGCGGCGCTCTCCCCGGCGCCCCCCGGCAAACCCCACGCTCGCCGTCAGCCTGTGGACGGCCCCCCCCACCTGGAGCGGGAGGTTGAGGGTGCGCCGGATCTGCTCCGCCAGGAGCCTGACCTCGGGCTCCCGCCGCGTCGTGGCGATGGCAAACTCGTCCCCTCCGTACCGGCACAGGACGTCCGTGGCCGGGTCGATACAGGTCCGGAGGAGGTGCGCGACGGCCCGCAACAGGTCGTCCCCCGCCACGTGCCCGTGGGCCTTGTTGACGAGCCCGAAGTTGTCGAGGTCGACGAAGAGGATGGCCACCTCCCGGTCGCTTCTCAAGATGGCGCTCGCCCACGCCCGGAGCGAGGGGCTCCACGGGAGCCCCGTGAGGGGATCCGCGTGCTGGCCCGCCGCCTGCAGGATCGCTTCTGAAGAAACCATCCCCACGAGGCGGCCGTCCTGGGCGACAGGAAGGGCCCCGATCCCGTGCCGCGCCAGCAGCGCCTGGGCCTGCACGGGCAGCAGGTCGGGAGTGGCGGGCTCGATATCCCGCAGCATGACCTCTCCCACAGGACGGTAGAGGGGCTGCCGGAGGAGCTGCTCCGGCGTCACCACCCCGACGACGCTGTCCCCGTTGACCACGGGGAGGACCCTCAGGTGGTACTGCCGGATGAGATCGATGGCCCGGCCAATCGAGTCCGACTCCCTGAGGGTCACGGGCTCCTTGACCATCAAGTCTCCCACGGTTACGGCCACCGGGTCACCTGCCATTCACTCACTCCGTCGCCGGCGCGGACACTGAAATCCTCTGGTCCAGTATAGTGCCCCTATGATACTACGGCGTCCCGCCTGCTGGAATCCGGGATCCGACCCATTTTCTGGCAAACAGGGATTCGGGGAGAGGCTGCGGGGGGAGTGTGGGGCCCACGGGCCCGGCGCCTGACTATGAGCCGGGGATTCTCGATACTTCCACTGGGGGACAAGCAGTATACCGCTATCGAGTACTTCGGAGTCTCTTACGACTACCACGGAATCTCCTGATGAGGCCGCTACGAGCGTCCCGCGGACACGTCGAACGGCAGGAGTCGAACCTGCGCCCCACCGAAATTCGGGAGAGATCACGCGAGAGGACGACGGGACTGAACCTCCCAGGAGCTCACACGTGCTGATGAATACGCTCACCCATACGACCCGGAAGAAACCCGTCTCGCAGGCGCCCGACGAAGCGCGGAAGATCCGCCTGATTTTGGTGAGCCGGTTCCCGCTCGTGCGGTGCGCCCTGCGTCTCCTCCTGGAGGGCGACGGCGCCTTCTCGGTGGAGGACGAGGCGGCGAGCCCGGAGGAAGCCGCGGGCAAGATGGCCACCCACCGGCCGGACGTGGTCCTGATCGATTCCTCCGACCGGGGGGACGCCGGTGTGGAAGTCCTGGCCGAAGCCCAGAAGGCCTCCCCCGGGACGCGGCTCGTGGTCGTGACCACGGACCAGAGTGCCCAGAGCTGCCTCCGGGCCCTCCGGATGGGGACCGCCGGGTATCTCCTGGCCTCGGCGGACCCGGAGTATACCTGCCGCGCCATCAAGACCGTCGCGAGCGGCGACACGATCGTCTCAGGAGCGCTCACGCAGGCCCTGACCGCGCGCCTGGTATCCCCTCCGCCTCTCGAGCGCTCCCCGGAGGCCCTCACGTCGCGGGAGATCGAGGTCATTCGGTGGGCCGCGCAGGGGCTGAGCGCGAAGCAGATCGCCATGCGGCTCTCCATGGCGGAGAGCACCGTCAAGATTCACCTGAGGGCGATCTACCAGAAGCTCGGCTTGAGGAACCGCGCTCAAGCGGTCGCGTGCATCGCGGCCTCCGGACTCCTCGACCGCCAGCCGCAGCCCTAAGGTGAAGGGGGAGCACCGCCCATGGCCCCGATGGACCTCCCGCCCGGGCACGGGGCCGATCCCACATCGGGAGTCCACCCCCACGAGATCCCCCTCCGTCCCTTCTCCCGCGTCCTCTTCGGGCTGAGCCCCACCGAGGTCCGGCAGTTTCTCCAGGAGGTGGCCCAGGCACTCGAGCGGGCCACGACCGAGCTCAACAACGCGGTCATCGAGCGCCGGGTCCTGGAGTCCTCCCTCAAGGAGTACCAGTCGAGGCTCGAACAGCTGGAACAGGACCTCGCGGCGTACCGCGAGCGGGAAGCCCAGATCCCTCGCGCCCTGGTGGACGCCGAACGCGCGGCCGAGGACGTCACCCGCGCGGCGCGCGCGGAGGCCGATCGGATCCTCCACGAGGCGCGCCGGACGGCGGAGGAGACCCTGAGGGCGGCCCGCGAGTCGGCGGTCCAGGCCCTCCGGGAAGCGCGCCTGTCGGCGGAGCACCTGATCCAGGCCTCCCGGCGGGCGGCGGCCGAGCACGAGCGGGAAGCGCGCCTCGAAGCCCAGTGGCTCATGGACGAGGCCCAGCGGGTCGTGAGCGACCTCCGGCAGCGCGCCGAGGAGTTCCTGGGGCGCTGGCGGGAGGCCACAACCCACCTCGACCGGCTGGCCTCCGAGTACGCGGAAGCCGCCCACACGGTGGCCCGGCTCCGCACCGAAGCCCAAGACCTCCTGCCCCGGATGGAGGAGATGCTCCAGAATCTCACCGCCAAGGTCCCTGTCCCCGGGCCGCGCCCCCCCGCGGCCAGGGCCGCAGAGCCCGCGGCTCCTCCCCCCCCGCGGGAGGAGCCGACCGCGGCCGTAGCCCCTCCGGAGGTGCCCCTGGCACCGGCCACCGGGGAGATCATCGCCTATCCATTCCGGAGCTATCTCCGGATGACCAAGTTCCTCACGGCGCTCGGCCGCCTCCCCGGGGTGGTGGCGGCCCGGGCCCTCACCTTTGCCGACGAGGTCCTCCGCGTGGAGGTCCAGCTCGCACACGGCTCCCTGGCGGACCTGGACCTGAGTCGGCTGGAGGGATTCCGTGTGACCGTCGAGGAGGCCGCCCCCACCTGGCTCAAAGTCCAGGTGGTGGAAGAGCGGGCGAACTCGGCGCTGGCCGGCTAGACCAGAACCGGCGTCGTTTTTCCCCTCTCCATCCGCCTCAGTGTGCCTTTCGCCTTCCATAAAAAGGGGAAGACAGAGCGGAGACCCGGGAACCAGGCCGCGGACGCTGGCGAAAATACTCGGGCAAACGTACGTTTGCCTTATCTCCGAGGAAGCCGAAAACGGGGAGACTCCCCGGAACCGAGGCCAACAGCCGGGAGGGACGCGAGCTTGCGGATCCTGGGAGCGCTCCGGCTGGGCGCGCTCATCCTCTGGGCGACAGGGGCCCCATGATCCTGCGCTGACAGCCGTCACTCACGTCCCGATGCGGGACGCCACCACGCCGACCGCGAGCCCCGCGATGTAGACCCAGCCAAACAGCCTGTTGTGCACGAGACACGCCCTGTGGTACCAGAGGGGCCATCCCACGTACCCGGGAGGGGGAGTCTCGGGGCGCGGTCGGGCGAGGACCCCGACCGCGCGCCACGCCCGGGGAAGCGCCACGCCGGCCAAGGCGATCCCTGGGTGCAGCCATCCTCCCACCGCGAACAGGGCCACGCCCACGTACATGAGGACCAGCACGGCCTGGGTGAGCCGCCGCGCCCCGGCCTCGCCCAGCACCACCGGGAGGGTCCGCTGCCCATGGCTCCGGTCGAAGTCGGCCTGGTCGATGTGCTTGCCGAGGAGGATCGACGCCACCCCGAGCCCGTAAGGGATCGAGACCACGAAGGGAATTGCCGACAGGTGTCCCGCGATGGCGAAGTACCCTCCGCCCACCATGAGAGGGCCCCACACCAGGAAGGCCGCCGCCTCCCCGAGGCCGATGCTCTTGAGAGGCGTGGGCGCGGCATCGTACAGGTACAGGAGCACGAGGCCCGCCAGGGCGAAGGCCAGGGCGAGGGGGCCGCGGAGGACCCAGAAGGACACGACCACCGCCGCCCCGATGGCGCAGAGGACGCCCAGCCCCACAAGGAGGGTCCTGGTGTCCAGCAGGCCGCTCGCCACAGGGTGGATGGTGTACCGCATCCGAGGGGAGTCCTGGGTGTCGTGCCCCCGCACGTACCCGAAGTAGTCGTTGCTGAGATTGCTGAGCGCGTGGGCGGTGACGAGCCCCAGGAGCAGCAGCAGGAAGGGCCCCAGGTGGAAGCGCCGGTCGGCCGCCGCGAGGAGCCCGGCGATCACGGCCGCCTGGGCGGAGATGACGAGGATCACGCTGCGGGCGGCAAACAGGAACTTCGCCACAGGATCCAGGGAGCGGAGGGCCTCCCCCTGCGGCGGGTAGAAGCCCACGAAGGCCCGGAGCCACATGCGCGGTCCCCTCATGACGTCCCCGTCCATGGCCGTCCCTCCTAGGCTCGGCGTGAGCCCGTCACCCCACCATCCGGGTGAGACGGCGCCACCGCCTGTCGAACCTCCACAGCCCCGCCGCACGGGCCAGGGCAAAGGCCTCCTCCAGCTCCTGCGGGGAGATCCTGCGGTTGATCTCCCGGAACGCCGGCGTGGTCGCCTTCCAGGCGGGGTAGTACTGATCCATGATGTTGACGTACGTGTCCCGGGAGAGCCCTGCCAGGAAGCCCATGATCTCGCGTGTCTCGTCCAGCATCCCGGGCATGACCAGGTGGCGGACGAGCACGCCCCGGACGGCCAGGCCGTCCTCGGTCACGCGCAGGGGGCCCACCTGGTCGTGCATCGCGCGGATCGCCTGGCGCGCGGCCTCCGGGTACTCGGGGGCCAGCAGGTACCGGCGGCTCCGCTCGCGGTCCCACAGCTTGAAGTCGGGCATGTAGACGTCCACCACCCCGTCCATGAGCCGGAGGCTGTGGAGGCTGTCGTAGGCACTGGTGTTGTACACGATCGGGATCCGCAGCCCTCCCTGGACGGCAAGGAGCAGGGCCTCGAGGATCTGGGGGACCACGTGTTCCGGGGTGACCAGGTTGATGTTGTGGCAGCCTTCCTCCTGGAGCCGCAGCATGATCCGCGCCAGCTCGGCGGCAGTAACGTCCACGCCCTCGCCGATCTGGCTCGTCTCGAAGTTCTGGCAGTTCCCGACCGCCACCCCCTCCGCGACGTAGGAGTGGTCCTCGTCCGCCACCTCGAGGTTGTAGACCGGCCCCTCGTACCACAGCCGGGAGACGCGCTCGACAGGGACCCGGAGTCCGCCGTCCCGTTCCTTCGGCCGTGCCGTCCGCCGGGCCGCCTCCGGACCTCCGGGAGCGCCCTCAAGAGAGCCCCGGCCGGTCCCACCGACCCCCGCGCTCTGGGCGACGAGATGGGCCGCCTGGAGGCCTCCTTTCCCTACGCCCACGAGGGCGTGCGAAGTCGTCACCAGGAGGGCGGGCACCTTCTCCACGGGACCGCACGGTCGTGAGGCCACGAAGAGCGAGTGGTCCGGGGTGACCACCAGGTCGGGGAGGCCCCGCGGGGTGATGACCACCATCTCCCCCCGGTACGGATGGCAAAACGCCTTGGCCACGGGGGCCATCCTCCCCGTGCGCGTCAGCACGCGCTCTCCCGATACGGGGCGGACGATCCCGCCGCCCACCACCACTCCCGGGGGTGCGCTCGCAAAGACCTCCTCGATGCGGCGCGCGCCCCGGTCGGTGAAGACCCTCGTGTCCGGATGGAGGCAGAACTGACAGCGGAGGTTGCACCAGGCGAAGAAGATGGTCCCGGACCCCCTCCACCCCCGGAGGACGTCCTCCTCCCCGAAGTGGTGGAAGGCGGCCGACACCCTCGCGTAGCGCCCCACCTTGCAGACGGCGAACCGGTTCTCCAGGCGGTTCACCCGGCACGTGCGCGGGCAGAGGGTACAGCACCGCAGCGCCTCGAGGGCTTCCTCGACCTTGACCCGGAGGAGGCCTTCCTCGTAGGTGCGGACGTACGCCGGCACGTACTCCCGGGCCGGCAGGAGAAAGCGCCCCCCGCCGTGCACCTCGAAGGGAATGTCTCCGCGGCCGCGCATGGCAGTCGCCCACTCCCGGGTCACTGACAGGATCCTGGCTTCCCCCGCGTAGAGTATACAGCCTGGGAACAGAGGGAATCGACCCCGTCCCACGCCCCAGGTCCGGCGGGGCCCAGCGTCCGCGTTCGCAGCGGCGCAGGGCTGGGCGGCCATCCACCTAGCCGCCCGCGATGGCCCCTACGATGAGCAACGGCTCGGCCCCCGTCGCGACCTCCTCGGGGAGGGGGGCATCCGGGGGCTCGTGGGACAGGTCCTGCCTTACGGCGTAGAACCTGACGAGGGCCCGGCGCCGTCCCGTGAGGGGATCGCGCAGGGTCCCCCGCAGCACGGGATAGAGATCCTCGAGCGCGTCGAGGACCGCCCGCTGGGTGGCCGGCCCCCGGACCTCCAGGCGGACCTCTCCGTCCACGCGGGCCAGCGACCGGAGGTGAGCCGGGAGGACGACCCGGATCATCGGAGCGTCTGGACTTCGACCGAGAGGACGGGGGGAAAGTCACGCACGATGGGCGTCCAGGTATCTCCGGCGTCGCGGGACGCATACACCTGCCCGCCCGTGGTGCCGACGTACACCCCACAGGGCTCCAGGGTGTCGACGGCCATCGCGTCCCGCAGCACGTTCACGTAGCAGTCCCGCTGCGGCAGCCCCGTGGTGAGGGCTTCCCACTCCCCGCCGCCCGTCCGGCTCCGGTAGACCCGCAGCTTCCCCTCGGGCGGGAAGTGCTCCGAGTCGCTCGTGATCGGGACGACGTAGACGGTGTCCGGCTCGTGCGCGTGGACCACCACCGGGAACCCGAAGTCCGAGGGCAGGTCTCCGCTGACCTCGTGCCACGACTCGCCCGCATCGTCGCTCCGCATGACGTCCCAGTGTTTCTGCATGAACAGCACGGAGGGACGCGCGGGGTGCAGCACGATGCGGTGCACGCAGTGGCCCACCTCGGCGGCAGGGTCGGGGAGGTACTGGGAGCGCAGACCCCGGTTCGCGGGCCGCCACGTCCTTCCCCCGTCGTCCGTGCGAAACACCCCCGCCGCGGAGATGGCGACGAACATCCGGAGCGGGTCGCGGGGGTCCAGGAGGACGGTGTGGAGGCACAGCCCGCCGGCCCCGGGCGCCCAGGCGCTGCTCGACCCGTGGCCTCGTAACCCCGGGAGCTCGTGCCACGTCTCGCCCCCGTCGGTGGTACGGAACAGGCTAGCGTCCTCGACCCCGGCGTAGACGGTGTCCGGGTCGTCCCGCGAGGGTTCCAGGTGCCAGACCCGCTTGAACTCCCAGGGATGGGGAGTGCCATCGTACCACTGGTGAGGGAGGGGGGTCCCCTCGTAGACAAACTGGTTCCCCACCGGCTGCCAGGTCCTCCCCCCGTCGTCGGAGCGCTGGATCACCTGTCCAAACCACCCACTCGACTGCGACGCGTAGATCCGATTGGGATCCGCAGGGGACCCCGTCATGTGGTAGATCTCCCACCCGCCGAAGAAGGGACCGCTGATGTCCCACCGCACGCGGGTCCCGTCCGATGCCAGGATGAAGGCTCCCTTGCGCGTGCCGACCAGTACCCGGACCCCGCTCATCTCTCCCTCTCCTCCTCCCGCACCTCGGACGGGATCGGACGACCCCCCGCGCCGTCGACCCCGCCGACACCTGGGCGGGCCGCCCGCAGCACGCCGTTGATGGACGCCTGGACCGGGAGACCCTGCATCGGGCCGTGCCCGCGCGACCTCTGCGGCCCGACGGAGACCCTGCACGGGTTTCCCACTACTGTAGCATGATCGCTGGGGAGCGTCGATAGCGATGCGGGGGGTCGGCCGTGTGGTCGTTGGCGGAGAAGAGAGCTAAAGCGCGTCCGGACGGGCACTGCAGCGCACCGACCCCCCGGGAGCGAGATCCGGCCTGCCCGAAAGGTCCCGGATCTCTACGGTGCCTGCCCTGCGGCAGGACTGAGGGCCTGCGCTGTTTCGACGAGGAGATTACGGCTCAACACCCGGACTCACGGCGCGAGGTCACGCGCGGGGATCAGGACTGGGCTGAGCTCACTCTGGGCGGCGCCCCGGTCCGGCTTGCGGATCACCGGGAAATCGCGTGGGCTCCGCGCGGTCTGGGCACCCGTGCCATGCACGACGAGCTCGTCCGCACACGGAAGAGACGGTCCTCCCCATCGCTGTCCTGGTCCCCACTCCGGCGACACCCGCCCCGCGGTGCCGGACCGCGATCGGGGTCGATGCCAACGTCACCGGCTCCCTCCTCGTCGCGGTCGCCCGGAACCTTGCGGGGAGGGTGCTGGGGACCTTCTGGGTGCCGGTGGGGCGACTCACCGAGACGCGGCGCCGGGGCCGGCTGGCGCGGGCGGCCCGGCGGCGTGCGGGCCGCCGCGACAAGGTCAGGGCCGCCAGGGACCGGGAGGCGCGGCGGGTCCGGGCGCGCCTCCACGAGGCCACCCCCGACCTGATCCGGTAGGCCGCACAGTCCCCCAGGCCCTTCGCGGCCCTGGAAATTCTCACGGGGATCGGGGCCACAGTCGGGGGTTGCCTTCGCGTGCCAGTGCTGCGCCCGTGGGCTGAACGCTCACCTCAATGGTGCGAGGAACAGCCCTGGCGCGCGGCGCGGTAGATCCGTGCTGCGGCGGTTGGGCGGGAGAGACGACCCCCGAGCGTCAATCCGGCCCTGAGGGGACGCATGATGAGGAGCGTCCGCTCTCCCCGCATGATGTCTCCTTCCGGTGGCCGTTCCGGGTGCCTCCCAATCCTCGGCCTTCAGTCCGGGGTAGGTGATCATCTGGCAGTGAGCGTCCCCGCCGTGCCGGCTCCACGGCGGCCGGGGACGCTCCACTAGAAGGCGTACCCCGCGGCCGGCGCACCGAGCCCCACTCTCAGCTCCTGCCCCGGTCGGACTGCGACGTGGTAGCCGAGGCCGAGAATCGTCGGGTGCCGGGGAGCGTGGTTCCTCAGCCGCAGATTCCCAGGTCGGACGAGCCGGTGGGGATCGCTCCCGGGCGGGACGCGAAGTCGGCGAGGTCCACAGCGATGCTCGGCGCACCCGCCACAGGAGGCTGCATGACACGCGTGATGACACCGCGCCCTCCTCCCATAGGAGGGGTCCAGGAATGCCACCAGGTCATTCCCCCGCTGCCCATCATCGCCAAGCCGAAAACCCGACGAGGGTCAGCACGGCTACCGCCGCCGCCCGATGTGCACCGTCGCACCCCGCCTCCGCCGTCCTGGGTTTACAGCTCCGCCCGGAGCTTCCGGTACTCCTCGAGCGATAGCTCGCCGCGCGCCAGCCTCTCGTCGAGAATCCTCCTCGCGGGGTCCTCCCTCCTGCCCGGCCGTATCGCCGCCACTACGGCCCAGAGGGCCGCGCCGAACACGAACAGCCACAGGATCCATCCAAAACCCCACGCTCCGTAGCCCGCCATCATCGCTCTCTCACCTCCCGGGTTGCTGCGTCCACCTCGATGATGCGCTCTCTGCGTGAATCCCCAAGGAGGACCAGGTGAAGATTCGATGAAGCCGAGCCCCGGGGTCCGGCCCTGTCAGGCTCTATGGGGGCCGGGCTCGCGGAAGGCGGAAACGGTGAGACGTCCACCAGTCCGCGGCCCCGCCCGCCAAGGGGCGGGGGGATGCGACCCCAAATACGGTCCCCACCCGATTGCGCGCCGGACCCACATGCGACACGCTAGGGAAGGTCCTCCGGAGGCCAGGGGATGCGACCTGCCGTCCTCTCCTCGGGGCCGTCACGACCATCCTGCCCATACGATGTGAGGGGATCAGACGTGCAGTACGAGGACGCCCGCTATCCAGGTCCCCAGACACCTCACACCTCCGCGTGGACCTCTCGCTGTCCTCTCGGGCTCGCCCTGGCACTGGCCGCGGTTGCCGCCCTCCTCCTCGCCTCTGGATGGGGATCCGGCACGGAGGGCCACGCCCCCGGGGACCTGGGAGGCGCCCTCGCCGCTGGGGGATCTCGCGTGCGGGTCTTCGTCGCCTCGGAGACGACGAATCAGGTGTGGGTCTTCGAGGGCGCCGGTCGGACGCCGGTGGCTACACTCCCCGTCGGTCATCACCCCCATAACCTTGGCGCCTCCCCCGACGGGCGGTGGGTCGCCACGGCGGCCCGGGAGTCGGACGAGGTGTCGCTGATCGACGTCATGGCCCTCGTCGAGGTCGCGCGCGTGAAGGTGCCCCGAGCCCCCCACGACGTCGTGTTCTCCCCTGATAGCCGCACCCTCTACGTCTCCCAGGAAGCGGCCCCTGTGGTCTCGGTCATCGACGTGATCCACCGGCGGCGCCTCCCTCCCCTGTACGTCGGGGTCCCCCAGCACGATCTCGCGGTCACCCCGGACGGGCGCGAGCTCTGGATGACGGTGACGGGAGTCCCCATGTCGCGGGAGCCACGGCGGGTGTGGATCGTGGACCTCCCCCACGGGAAAGTCACGGCCAGGCTCAACACCGGGAGGAACGCCCACGACGTCATCTTCACGCCCGAGGGAGAGAGGGCGTGGGTCACCAATTCGGGGATTCCGGCCATCCCCGACAACCACATCACGGTGCTCGACGTCAGGTCGCGCCGCGTGGCGGCCGACCTTGTCGTGGGACGCTACCCCTTCCACGCCCCCAAACAGGGCCGCGACGGGCGCTACGTCCCCCCGCACTCCCCCCTCACCTGGTTCAGCGACCACGGGCTCCGGGCCATCGTGGGAGTCGACCGCCGGACCGGCAGGGTGGTGGCCGTGATCACCGCGGGACGCGAGCCGTACCATATTGCGCCGGCCCCGAACGGCTGGCTCTACGTCGCCGCCAACGCGAGCGACTGGGTGGCGGTGATCGACCCCGTGGCGCGCAGACGTGTGGGGATCCTCCGGGTGCCGCGGCCCCACGGCATAGCGGTGCTGGGCCTCCGCTGATCCCCGCCTGCGCCGCAGCAGTCGGGGCCCGCCCGGACGACCTCTCGTACCCACCAGGCCCCGGCGGCCTGCGGACAAGCATCTGCTCTCCCCGATGGAGCGGGGCCGCCTCCTACCGAGGCTGGGACCCCGCGAGGCTGAGAACCGCGACCAGCTTTTGGCACTCGTCGAGCGTGATCTCGCCCCTGGCGAGCCGCATCTTGAGGACCTCCACCGGGTCCTCGCGCACGGAGGCCGGGGGCGGCGGCGAGGGGGGAGGGGAAGCAGTCCCCACCTGCCACGGAAACATCCGGTACCCGCCACCACACATGTCACACTCCTCCCTCCGGGCCTTGCTGCACCCGCGTGCCGCCGGTCTCCCCGGGATGCGGGGGGATCTTCCACCGCTCCCTCAGGGGATCGGTCCAGATGGCCGCGCGAAAGGTCCCCGGCACGGGTGATATAATGGCGGGGGCGGTGTCGCCGTCCGGTGCGCTGGGCCGGTGCGGCCCGCGGGATCGCCCCTGGGTGCGGGGCCGGTGGTCCGCCTGAGCTCAGGCGGCCAATGCCTCTCCGGTCACCACGGAGGGATGCACGCACGGGTCCGACCGGGCCCGTGGCCACCGCGCGGGGCTGCGATGGAGAGAGGCCAGTCTCGGCACTGGCTCAGCCGGACGTTCCGGCGTCACCTCCGTCCATCCGGACAGCCCGATGGGCTGCCCGGGAGCCGCAGGACGGAGAGGAGGCGGGCGAAAGCCCGTGCGGTCCGGCGAGGGCGCAACGGCACCGCCCCTGAGCGGGGGTCCTCATGGCCTTTCTGGACTGGGACGAGGACGAACTGCACGTGCATTATCTGCTCCCGCGAGGGAACCTGCCGACCAGGTCATTCGGGCTGACCCTCCCGTACCTTGGCGGGGCGGAGGCTCCGCTGGAGCTCATCGCCGAGCGGACGCCTCGCGGCAGGTGGCGCCCGCTCTTCGTCCAGCTCCGCGCAGGGGACCATGGCCGCTCCCTGCTGCCGGCGACCGATCGGGAGGCCGTGCGGCGCATCTCCGTGCATCACCTCGCGCGCGATCTGATGCGCCTGCGGTGGCACGTCTTTCCCCGCACCCAGCGGGGACGTGTCGTCCCTCCGGTCGTTGCCAGCTGGGAGGCCGGGGACCTGACTGTCGCCCGACCGTTAGACCCATCGACCGCCGCCTGCTGCGGGCGCGGGACCACCTGCCGCGCCTGAAGCGGCTGGGGCCTCCGCCCATGCGGATCTACGACCTCCGGCACCTGCACGCCGCGCACCTCGTGGCAGCGGGCGTGGACTGGAGGACTGCGGCGGACAGGCTGGGGCACGCCGACCCCGGCTACATGAGCCGCCAGTACGCCCACGCGGTGGCCGCCGCCCAAGAGAAGGCCGCGGAGGCGCCACGGGCGCTCATGGCGCTCCCCCCTCGCCGCCGCCCCCGCACACGGTAAGCCCCCCATAGCCTTAGGCCTCTGTCACGGCTCATCCCTTGACAAAGTCCCCGGCTAATACCTGGCTAATACTTTCGGGCCCTCTGGAAATGTGAGCAACTGTTCAGAAGCGTTGACAAATATGGTCGGGCCGGCCGGATTTGAACCGGCGACCACCTGAACCCCATTCAGGTGCGCTACCAAGCTGCGCTACGGCCCGGGCCGCCCCCATTATAGCAGGGACGCGGGGGTCCGGCTACCACGAGGGAATGCGGTCGAGGTTCTTGGGGCCCACGTAGGGGATCAGCCCGAAGGCGCGCGACCGGTCGATGGCGTAGTGGGCCAGGTCGGGGGAGTCCGCGTAGTCCAGCGTGAAGACGACGAGGCCCTTCGCCTTCCACCGGGCGAGCTGCCGGAGGGCCGCGTCGCTCTGGGCGGCGGGGACCTTGTGGTAGCCTCCCTGGTAGGTGGTGGAGACCTCTTCCCGGTTGAGCCCGTCCAGGTACTGGTAGAAGTACCGGCCGTCGGCGCCCCGTTCGTCGAGGATGCGGAGGCCGTAGGACTGGGCCACGAGGAGGATCCCGGGGTGGGCGAGCCGGATCTGGCGCACGAGCTCCACGATCCCCGCCGTGATGTCGGGACGGTGGAGGTCGAACCCGCTGTCCACGTTGTCGAGGAAGAGGCCGTCCACGCCCTTCCGGAGAAGCTGGGGGACCACGGTGTGGAGGAGGACGTCGCGGTACCCCGCCTGCGACACGTCGGCGTAGGACTCCGGCCACCCGGGGTAGGGGGCCACCACGTAGCGGCGGACCTGGGGCCAGTAGGACCGGAAGGGTTCGACCGAGCCCACGTTGAGGTAGGAGAGGACCACTTTGCCCGCCGCCTTCATCCGCGCGATGTCGGAGGCCGTGTAGTTCCCCGCTCCGTCCTCCGCGTCGATGTCCAGCACGTCGAACCGGAGGAGGCTCGGGATCTGATCGCTCCCGTAGTAGCTCACCCAGCTATGGGCGGCGCGGAACCGGGCGAGGAGCGTCTGCTCCGCTCCCGGGGAGACGCCCCCCGGCACCAGGCCGAGGGCCACGAGCCCTCCGCACACGAGGACCACCCACCACCTCCTCATCCCGGTCCCCTCCCCCTCACCGCGTCGCCTCGCCGCCCGCCGGGAGCAGGGGAAGGGTGACCCGGGCTCCCCGGCTCAGGGTGATGTAGGACGTCACTTCGGGCCCGTAGACGTCCACGTCCCGCCCGTACCGGAGGCCGGTGACCGGCACACGGGCCGCGCCGGAGGGGGCCTCCAGGGTCACGGACTGTCCGGGGACCAGGACCCCGACCACTCCGGCGGCGTCGTAGGCCGCGCGGAGCTCCATCTGCCGCCCGATCTGCTCCATGGAGAGGGTCCGGATGGGGAGGACCGCGAGCGCCTCGTACTGGGCGATGACCGTGACCAGGAGGTCCCCGAGCAGGGTGTGGCCGGACTGGTACTCGCGCAGGTTGGACTGGTGAAACATCAGCGGGTCGATGTCGTAGGTGAAGAGCCGTCCGAGCAGGGTGGCGCTCTCGAAGTCGAGGAACGACCGGTAGGTGAGCGGGCAGTAGCTGGGAAACAGCCGGCAGAAGTCCGGGTGGAGGGCCCGAAACTCGGCGAGGAGCTCGTCGGGCGTGGTGGTGTTGTAGAAGACGTTCGTGGGGTAGCGGGGGATCTCCAGGATGCGCGGCTGGAGCGCGTTGCGGATCCCCGTGTTGAACCGGGGGTTGCGCCCCGAGGGGTACGACCAGTCGGAGATGACAAAGCGGACCCCGAAGGCTGCGGCCGCGGCCATGGCGGCGGGGTTCCGGAGCCCCGAGATGTCGGGGGTCACCAGCGTCTCCCTGGTGTAGAGGGTGAAGCCCAGGTGCCGGGCCACCTCGTCGTTCCGCCGGAGCTCCCACAGGGTCTCCCGCTCCGTCGTCGCGTCGAGATTGGTGTGCCCGTAGGTGTGGTTGATCCACTCGAACTGGCGCTGGGAGACCTGGGCGGCGTTCGTCAGGGGGTCGTCGCTGAATTCCCCGTCCTCCCCGCTGTCCCCCGTCCCCTCGCCGTTGAAGGCGAAGGCCAGGCGGAAGCCATGGGTCAGGGGACGCCGGCGGAGGGCGTCCTGCCACGCCACGACCTTCCGGAAGTCGTCGGCCGTGATCCGGTACGGGGGTCCCAGGTACCTGTCGTCGTCGAAGAAGAGGTCGTCGACCTGGGGGGTCAGGTAGACGCGGCGCTCCCCCAGGTACAGCCCGCGCGTCACCCACGCGACGGCCCCCGCCGCGAGCAGGCGCGTGTGGAGGAGGTCGGGGTTCTGATCCATGGTGAAGACGAGGTTTTCCCGCCCGTCGGGGTACGTGACGAGCGCCGCGAGGGCCGCACCGTCCGGGGTGACGAGAAGGGGCACTGTCCCGGGAAGGGGCGCCGCGAGGTACGTCCACGCCCCGCGGATCGGGATCGCGGCGTGCGGGTTCAGGTAGGGAAACACCCGCTGCCCGGCGGGCGTGAGGGTGGCCAGCTTGACCGCCTCCCCGGCCTGGGAGGGCGGGTGAAACCCGTACTCCGGCGCGGGGTAGGTGTACATGGTCACCTGGCGGATGCGGTACTGGGATTCGAAGGTGGCGAGGGTCCTCCACTCCTCCCCGGTGAAGGCGCTGATGTACCGCCCTCCCTCCGGGTAGGTGAGGGTGCTCGTGGCCAGGATGACGGCGTAGTAGCGGGCCACGGTCCCCCGCACCAGGCGGTCCATCGTGAGCCGCCCGTCGCGGCGCGCCACGAAGCTGTCGGCGGGGACCCCGAGCTGGTCGAGGGCCGCCAGGGCCGCCGCGAAGGCCGGCTCCCGGCCGTCGGCGGAGATGACGAGGACCCGCATGACCCGCGGGTTCCCCGCCCGACTGGCCGGACTCCCCCCCTGGGCGAACTCGGACGGACCCCGCCCGGGCGCAAGCGGGGAGGAGGGGACCACGGGCGGCATCACCCCCGGCGGCGGAGCGGGAGCCAAGGTCGCGCCGGCGGCAGCGCCTCCGAGCAGGGAGAGGAGGACGGGGAGCACGATCACGCGGCCGGGGAGTCCTCGCATGGTCAGGCCGCACCTCCGCTAGAAGAGCGCATAGTAGTGGCGGTCGATGCGGCGGACGGCCCTCTGAGCCCTCCACACCGCCAGCTCCCCCATCGCCGCCGCCGAGGCGAGGAAGGCCGCCACGAGGAGCGGGGCCGAGCCGAAGCGCGTCACGGCCAGCCCCAGACCCCCGTGGAGGACGAGGCCGGCGCCCACGACGCCGAGGGCGTCCCCGAGAATCCCGAGGCTCACGAGGAGCCCGAAGGCGAGGGCAAAGGGCGGGAGGAGGAAGGCCGTCCCGCCCACGGCGAGGCGCAGGACGTCCCGGAGCGCTCCGGGCACGCCGAGGAAGGGAGCTCCGGCGTGGACCAGCACGAGGAGGAGGAGCGCCCACGACGCGCCCCACAGCCGCGCCTCCCCCACACGGCGCCCGAAGCTCACGGCGACCTCCCTCCGAAAGGCCCCCACGTGCACCAGGGACGTCTCGCGCATCCTCTCCCTCAGCTCCCGGGTGAACCGCCTCAGGAGCCAGGAGGCGCCGAGGGCCGACGGGATGATGGCGAGAAGCCCCAGGTCCATCCCCCACTCGTACCGGAGGCGCTCGCCGAGGGGGAGCGCCCACGCGACAGGCCGGGTCGCGAAGAAGAAGAGGTAGTACAGCACGCCCAGCGCAAACCACGGGGCCGCCTCCCGCAGCAGCACCTGCCCCCGTGGGGAAAGACCGGGCCGCGGGGGCGCCGGTGAATCGGGATCGGACCTCCCCGCCGATGCGAGGATCGAGAGGCCCCGGATCCCGCACCCCACCCACAGACCCAGGAGGGCGAGGAGCTGCGCGACCGCCACGGCCACGGAGACCTCTGCGCCCGCCGCCACGAGGCCCCGGTACGCCAGGAGGAGGAGCCCGAGGGCTCCCGCGGTGGACACCACGATCCCGGGGACGTCGTGGAGGGCCTGGAGGGGGACACTGGCGATCCGGTAGTTCCCGTGGAGGAGGAAGTAGCCGGACGCCAGCAGGGGACCCGCAAGGGACCCCCTGTGGACCGCCCAGAGAGCCGCGCCGACCAGGGCGGAGGCGGCCGCGACCGCGAGGCCTCCCACCGCGAAGACGCGGCGCAGGTAGGCCCGAGCCTGGACGAGGTCGCGCTGGGCCACGTGGAACAGGAGGCGGCGGGTGACGGCGTACTGAAACCCCCCGCTCAGGATGAGGCTCCCCACGATCCCCGCGAGCAGGGCCTCGCCGTACAGCGGGGAGAGGCGCTCCGAGGCCCACACCGAGACTCCCCACGCCAGCGTGACCACCACCATCACGAGCCACGCCGCCTGCTGGGCCGCGCCCGAGGCCAGGGAGTCGCGGAGCAGGGGTGGGTCGTCCTCGTCCCGCTCCTCCCGGGCCGTCCCCCGGCGGTGGGAGGCCGCCACGAACTCCACGCGCTCGTACACGTCCGCCGCCAGCACGAAGAGGTCCGGCCACCCCGAGTCCTGCGCGGTCCGGTCGGTGTGGCCCAGCACCTCCAGCACGACGGCCACGGCGAACGGGCTGTGGGGCCGCGGGTCCACCTCGCACACGGTGCGGGCGAGGCGGTCCAGCAGGAGCCAGTCAGTGCGCGGCGAGGGTGCGGTAGACATCACGGTAGGCCCGGACCATGTGGCCGAGCTGGTAGAGGGCCAGGACCCGCTCGCGGGCGCGCGCCCCCGCGACCTGGCGCCGGACCGGGTCGCGGAGGGCGGTCACCAGGGCGTCCCCCAGGAGCCTCGGCGCCCGCGGAGGGACGAGGATCCCGCAGCCCTCGAGGGCCTCGCGCACGCCTCCCACGTCGGTGGCGACCACCATCTTGCCGCAGGCCATGGCCTCGATGACGCCAAAGGGGAATCCCTCGGACAGGCTCGCGCTCACGACGACGTCGGCGGCGCGGTAGACGGCCACCGGGTCGTCGGTGGCCCGGTGCAGCGTGACCACGTCCGCAAGGCCGAGAGCCTCGATGCGCTCCAGGCAGAGACGTCGGTACTCGGGGTCCGGCGCCTCGCCGTAGACGAGACACCGAACCGCCGGCACGTGGCGGCGGACGTGGGCCATGGCCTCGATGAGGTTGAGGGTGTCCTTGAGCCGGTCGACGCGGCTGACCGAGACCACCGTAGGGACCGGCGGGCCTCCCTTCGGGCCCGGGCGGAACCGCCAGGCATCCACGCCGTTGTAGATGACCCGGATCTTCTCGGGGGGGACGCCCAGGGCGCGCTCCCACCGCGTGTTGAACCGGCACACCGCGGTCACCAGGTCCGCGTAGGCGTAGTTGAGGCGGACGAGGGCGTGCTCCACGTGGCCGAGGAACGTCCGAAGCGGCGGCTCCACCGGCTCGTTGATGAGGTTGAGCAGCCGCTCCCGGTAGTAGACGCCGTGTTCGGTGAGGAGCACCGGCGTGCCCTCCGTCACCTTCGCCACGACAGCGGGGATCCCCGCGATGCCGGCGATCGCCACGTGCACCAGGTCCACCGGGCCCGGCCAGACGGTGAGCACGCGCAGGTGGCGCTCGATCCGCCGGCACAGGTCCACGGCGCCCCGAAGCGACATCTGGCGGAAGAGCGGGTCCCGCCCCAGGACGCGGCGGAAGGTGTCCCACACGTCGGGCGACCGCATGGTGGTGTAGAAGTCGTACCGCCGGAAGAAGAGGGCCATGGCGACGAGGGCGCCCGCCAGCGCCTGGGGGTCAGGGCCGGCCTCGGCGCACTGGGTGAGGAAGGTCTCGTAGGCCGCAAGAAACGCCCGCCGCTCCCTGCCGGCCTCCCCCCACCGGTCCCCGCCCCCCGGAGGAGGCGGGGTGAACTCCTCGGGACGCCCCACGCCCCACAGGGGCAGGGTCAAGAGCCGCGCGTTGGCCGCCAGCGCAAACCTGGGGGTGACGTTGGGATTGGACACGATGCTCAGGAGGCGGAACTCCACGTCGGGCATGCCCCGGAGGAGCTGGTGGGCCCACACCGACACGCCGCCCCTGTAGTACGGGTAGGTGCCCGAGACCGAGAGGAGCACTCTCACCGGGCCCCCGCACGACCGCCGACCCCGAGGGCGGGCCTCGCAGGGACGTGCGGCCACGGATGCCGGCCCCCCGACGCCGCGTCCGCGGACACGTCGCTCATCGCCCGCCCCGGAGGACCTGTCCGTCTCCCAGGCCGTCGAGGGGCAGGGAGAGGTGACGCCGCGACTGCTCGGCGTACCGCCTCATCTCCCCCGCCGTGCGGGTGAGCCCCACCGCCTCGTAGACGGCGGCGGCGCGGTCGTACGCCCAGGCGGCCTCCCGCAGGGACCACTGGGCGGCCCGCTCGGCGTGGAGGCGGAAGTGGGCTCCGGCCCGCTCAAGCGCCTGCTGGGCCGCGGACGGGTCCCCCGCGCGGAAGGCGACCTCGGCGGCGGCGACGCAGGCGAGCGCCGCGTGGGCATGGAGGCCGCGCGCGGCCTGCTGGTCGGCATCCTGGAGGTACAGGGCGCAGGCGTCGGACAGGAGCCCCTGGTGCTCCAGGGCCACGGCGCGGAGCCAGAGATTGTCCTCGCGCTGGATCCGGTGGACCCACGTGGTAGACCGATCCCGCAGAGGGGGATGCGGAGGGGACCAGCCGAGCACTCTCGTGAAGGCCGCGTAGAGCTGCCGCGCTGGAAGCACCGCGTCCTCCCCCACGTGTCCGGGACGCCGCACACATCAGACGCCGGCGCGGGCAAACCCTACCGTCCCGGAGACGTCATGCGGCAGGGTGCCGTTCCGGCGGACAAATCCCACATTAATGCGCTTAATGCTATCATGATCCGAACATATATTCTTGTAAATTCGCCGAGAGGACCGCATTTTGCCCCAGATGGACTAGGTCTCTTGAGGCTCAGATGATCCTTTCGGGGGGATTCCGTAGGCCAACCTGAGGAGGGCGTCCGGATTTCCCCGGAAGTCCTCGCGTCTTTTCGTTCCCCGGGCCAGGTCCCCGAGCACCGTGGCGAGCACTCGGTTCACCGGCGTCGGCTCCCCGAGGCGGCCCCCCTCCCGGACCACGGCCCCGTTCAGGACCTCTACCTCGCTCTGGGCCTTGCCGCGCTCGAGGTCCTGCCACAGGGAGGGCATCTTCTCCCCCCGGCCCCTGCCGATGCGGCGTGCGAGGAGAGGACGGGCGATCCACGGGGGCGATGCCATGAGGGAGACGAGGGCGGGCACCGGGTACCCGGGGAGCGACACCGCTCGGAGGCCGAAGGCGCGCATGACGCGGACCGCCTCGCGGAAGGCGTCCCGCTCGAGCCGAAACAGCCCGGGGTGGGCGACGACCCGCGCGGGCGGGAGGTCGAGGATCGCCACGGAGGCGTTGGTCACCAGGTTCAGGAGGAGCTTGCTCCACTTCATCGCCCTGTAGTCCGGGTAGACCCGGGTGGCGACCCCCGCACGAGAGAACAGGGCTGCCACTTCCCCGACGGGCGCCCGAGCTCCCACCGGCGCGAGGCCCAGCCCTCCCCCCGCCGTGTGCTGCCGCACGACCCCTGGCCGGGGAAGGCTCACGCTCACGGTCAGGGCTCCCGCGAGGGTGCGGTCGGGCCCGGCGACCTCCGCGAGGGCCTCTTCGTTCCCCACGCCGTTTTGCACCGAGAGGACGACAGCGCGGCTCCCCGCAAGGAGAGGACGGAGCTCTCCGAGGGCCCGGGGGGTGTCGTAGGACTTCACGCTCACGATGATCAGGTCGGGAGGGTCCCGGAGGTCCTCCAGGGACGTCACCGAGTCCACGGCCTTGCAGCGGGCCCGGCCGGCCGGGTCCTCGAGGAGGAGCCCCCAGGTGCGGACCGCAGCGACGTGGCGGACCCGCCCGAGCAGGGTGACGTCCACCCCCGCGAGGCTCAAGCGGCCGCCGAGGAGCGACCCGACCGCCCCCGCGCCGTAGCAGAGGACGCGCATCAGGCCTTCGGCGTCCCGCGATCGGTGATGCGGAGCTCGGTCCCCGCCACGAGCCGCTGGATGTTGCCGCGGTGCCGGTAGATGGCGAAGAGGGCGGCGACCACGCCGAAGGCCGTGTACTCCCAGGGCTGGTGGGAGCGCCAGAGGGTGAAGGGGACCGACGCGACGCCGACGAGCGACCCCAAGGAGGCGTACCGGGTGAGGGCGACCACCACCACCCACAGGCCGGCGGCGACCGCCGCGGCCGGCCACCACAGGCCCAGCAGCACGCCGTAGGAGGTGGCGATCCCCTTCCCGCCCCGGAACCCGAGGAACACCGACCAGTTGTGGCCGGCGATGGCCGCGAGCCCCGAGAGGACGACCACCGCAGGCCCGCCGCCCAGGCGCGAGGCCAGGACCACGGGCACGAGCCCCTTGAGGATGTCCACCGCCAGGACCACGCTCGCCACCCCCGGGCCGGCGACGCGGTACACGTTGACGGTCCCGATGTTGCCGCTGCCGTGCTGCCTGATGTCCTCGCCCCGCAGCAGCCGGACGAGGAGGAGCCCCGTCGGGACCGCGCCGATGAGGTAGCCCAGCACGATGGCGATCACGGTGATCCCACCGTTCGTGCGGCCGGGGAGGCTCTCCTGCTCCGGAGCACCCACCGGATCGGCGTGCCCTCCAGGGAGAAGGCCGCACGGAGGCGGCGCTCCACGTACCGCCGGTAGTCCTCGCTCCACAGGTCCGGGTCGTTGACGAAGAGGAGGATCGTCGGGGGAGCGGTCCGCGTCTGGGTGGCGTAGTAGATGTGGAGCCGCCGGCCCCGGCGGTCGGCCGGGGGCGAGGAGGCGCGCACGGCCTCCTCGATGGCGCGGTTCAGGGGGCCCGTGGCAATCCGCCGGGCCCGCGCCTCGGCCGTCCGGAGGACGGCGTCCATGAGGGGCTCGAGGCCCTGGCGCCGGAGGGCGGAAGTGAGGGCAAGAGGGACTCTCCCCACAAACCCGAGCCGCTGCTGGACCACGGCCTCCACCTGGGAGGGGGGGATCGAGCGGACGAGGTCCCACTTGTTCACGGCCAGGACGACCCCGCACCCGGCCTCGTACGCCTGGCGGGCGATGCGCTGGTCCTGGTCCGTGATCCCCTCCGGTCCGTCGATCACCACGACGGCCACGTCGGCGCGGGCGAGGGCCCGGCGGGTGCGCTGGACGCTGTAGTACTCCACCCCTGTGTCCACCCGGCTCCGGCGGCGCAGTCCCGCGGTGTCGATGAGGACGAGCGGTCGGCCCCTGTAGACGAAGGGCGTGTCCACCGCGTCGCGGGTCGTCCCCGGGCGCGGGTCCACGACCACCCGGTCCTCGCCCACGAGGGCGTTCACCAGGGAGGACTTGCCGACGTTGGGCCTCCCGATGACCGCCACACGCACGGCGTCCTGGGGCGGCGCGGCCCCTGCGGCAGGGGGGAGGACGGCCACGACGGCGTCCAGCACCTCGCCGATCCCGAGCCCGTGCAGGGCCGAGACGACGAAGGGAGCGCCGAGCCCCAGGGCGTGAAACTCGTAGGCCTGGGAGCGCTGCATCGGACCGTCCGCCTTGTTGGCCACCAGCAGCACGGGCTTGCTGGCGCGGCGGAGAAGGTCCGCGACCTCCTCGTCCTGGGGCGTGAGCCCCGCGAGACAGTCCACCACGAGGAGGATGACGTCCGCCTCCGCGATGGCCCGCTCGGCCTGGCGGCGGACCTGGGCGGCGAGCGGCTCGGCGCTCCCCGGGACGAGCCCGCCGGTGTCGACGAGCGTGAACTCCCGGTCGGCCCACCGGCACGTGTCCTCGAGGCGGTCGCGGGTCAGGCCGGGCAGGGCTTCGACGATGGCGACGCGGCGGGCGAGGAGGCGGTTAAAGAGGGCCGACTTCCCGACGTTGGGGCGGCCAACGATGGCCACCACCGGGAGACGGTCCATCGGGGGCCGGGCCGATCACGCCCCCGGGGAGGCGGGGCCGGACCCGTCCAGCTCGCGGAGGCGGCGGAGGACGTCGGCGATGATCCAGTCGGGCGTGCTGGCCCCCGACACGACGCCGACCGTCTCCACGCCGTGGAACCAGCGGGGGTCCAGCTCGTCGGCCGTCTCCACGTGGTAGGTGGGGACCTGCCTGGAGCGGCCGATCTCGGCGAGGCGGGTGGTGTTGGAGCTCCCGTGGCCTCCGACGACCACCAGGGCATCGACCTCCCCCACCAGGCGATCGGTCTCCTCCTGGCGCACGGTGATGGCCGGGCACAGGGTGTTGAGGACCTTGAGCTCGCGGGCCCGGAGGGCGAGGTCGCCCACGATCCGCCGGAAGTTCTCCTGGGACTGGGTGGTCTGCGAGAGCACCCCGACCCGAGCCCCCACGCGGACCCCCGCGGCCTCCTCGGGGGTGTGGACGACCGTCACCCTGTCCCCCAGCATCTCCTTCAGCGTGACCATCTCCGGGTGGCCGTGGTCCCCCACGCAGATGACCTGGTACCCTTCTCGCGCCAGCTGCTCGGCGAGCGCGTGCGCGCGGGTCACGACCGGGCAGGTGGCGTCCACGATCCGCATGCCGCGGGCCCGCGCGGCCTCGAGGACGGCGTTCTCCACGCCGTAGGCGGAGACGACGAAGGCCTCGCCGTGAAGCTCCTCATCCCGGCGGGCGACCCGCACGCCCCCCTCCTCCAGCCGCCGGACGACCTGGGGGTTGTGGATCAGGGGACCCCACGTGCTCACGGGCCCGCTCGAGCTGGCGGCCGCCTTCTGGGCGATCTCCACCGCCCGGCGGACGCCGCCGCAGAAGCCCATGTGCTTCGCCACGACGATCCTCATGGTACCCCTATCATAGGAGGTCGCCCCCGCCTTGTCGAGCCGAGAGGGCGTCGGACGCGCCCCGTTCCCGGGGAGCCTCCAGCCCGAGAAGCAGGGCCAGCTCCCCCATGTACAGGCGCCCGAGCGCGTCGAGGGCCTCCCGGTCCGGGCGCGGAGGCGACGGCCTGCGGGCCCGGACCGGCACGGGCGGACCGATCCGGACCGTGATCCTGCCCCGCCTCAGCCGGTGGCTGTCCCGCGGCAACACCTCGCCGGTGCCCAGGACCGCCACGGGCAAAAGCGGCGCTCCGGTCCTCAGGGCCAGCAGGGCCGCGCCCGGTTCCGGAGGCCGCAGGGCCGGCGTGCTCCCCCGCGTGCCCTCGGGAAACATGACCAGGACGCCTCCCCCCTGGAGCACCCGGAGGGCCGTGCGCAGCGCCTGGCGGTCGGGCTCCCCCCGCCGGACGGGGAACGCCCCGCAAGCGGTGATCCACCACCGGAGGAGGGGGACGCGGAAGAGCTCGTGCTTGGCCATGAAGGCCACCCGGCGTCGCAGGGCCGCGCCCACCACGAGAGGGTCGAGGTCGCTCTGGTGGTTGCTGACGACGATGACCGGCCCGGAGGCAGGCTCGTGGTGCTGGCCCTCCACGCGGAAGCCGAAGAGGAGCCGCAGCAGGCCACGGACGAGGAGTTTCGAGAGGCTATAGACCACGCGCCTTGCGGACGAGCTCCAGGATCCGGTCGACCACCTGGTCGACCGTCAGGTCGGTGCTGTCGATCACGACGGCCCCCGGCGCCACCGTGAGGGGCGCCACGTCCCGGGTCGTCGCGGCCCGGTCGTCCTCGTCCTCGATCCGGCGCACCTCCTCGAGGTCGACCTGCTCGCCCGCCGCCGCGAGCTCCGCCTGGCGGCGCCTCGCCCGCACCTCGGGCGAGGCCGTGAGGAACACCTTCACCTCCGCGTCGGGGAGGATCACCGACCCGATGTCGCGCCCCTCCATCACGACGCGGCCCTCGGCCCCGAGAGCGCGCTGCAGGTCCTTGAGGGCCGCCCGGACGCCGGGGACGCGCGCCACCTGCCCGACGATCCGGTTCACCTGGACGGTCCGGAGCCCGGCCGTGACCTCCTCGCCGTCCACCCGGATCCGGGTCCCCCCGTCGGGCGCCGGCTCCACCTCGAGGCGGAGGGACCGCGCCAGGTCCGCAAGCGCCTCCCCGTCCTCCGGGGGGACCCCGCGCCGCAGCGCCGTGAGGGCCACGGCCCGGTACATGGCGCCCGTGTCCACGTACCGGAACCCCAGCCGCCGGGCCACCTCGCGGGCCACGGTGCTCTTCCCCGACCCCATGGGCCCGTCGATGGCCACCGCGATGTCGTGACGGCGTCCGCTCACGGGGAGACGAATTCGGGACGGCCCGGGGCCCTTCCTACGCCGCGATTGACGCCCCGAGGCGCCTCCCGGTACCATCGTACCGGCATGCCACGGCCCCCTCGCTCCCTCCTCGTCGGGATCGGCGCGCTCACGCTCCTCCGGTTCCTGATCGCGGCGACGGTCCCCCTCGGGGACGACGAGACCTTCTACTGGGAGTGGTCCCGCCACCTGGCCCCGGCCTACATCGACCACCCGCCGGCCATCGCGTTCCTCGTGTGGGCGGCGACCCGCCTCCTCGGGTCCACCCCCTTCGCGGTCCACAGCGTCTCCGTGGTGCTCTCCTTCTTCACCTCGCTGGCCGTGTGGTCTCTCGCCCGCGAGGTCCTGGGGCGGGACCGCGCCGCCACCTGGGCCGTGGTCCTGTTCAGCGCTGTCCCGGTCTTCGCCGCAGGGGCGCTTTTGGCCGCGCCCGACGCCCCCCTGGGGCTCGCCTGGGTGCTGACCCTCCTGTGGGCGTGGCGCGCGGCCACCCGGGACGCCCCCCGGGGGTGGCTCTGGGCCGGGCTCTTCCTGGGAGCGGCCCTCGACAGCAAGTACACGGCGGCGGCCCTGCCGCTGAGCGTGGGGCTGTGGCTCCTCCTCTCTCCGCGGCTGCGTCGCTGGCTTCTCCGGCCCGAGCCCTACCTGGGCCTCGCCCTTGCGGGGGCGGTGTTCTCCCCGGTGGTGCTGTGGAACGCCCGCCACCAGTGGGTCTCCTTCTCCTTCAACGTCCTGGGGAGGCCGAGCTGGGACGAGGGGGGGAACTTCCCGGCCTTCCTCCTCCTCCAGTTCCTCTATCAGGCCCCCCTCATGTTTCCGGCGCTCCTCTGGGCCCTGGGCGTCGCCGCCCGCCGCGGTCTTGCGGGAAGCGACCCGTGGCTCTTCCTGGCCGCAAGCGGCGTCCCCGTGGTGGCCGCGATGCTGGGCGCGAGCCTGTTCGGGCACGTCAAGGGCCACTGGCCGGCTCCCGGCTACATCAGCGCCGGGATCGCCCTCGCCGGGCTGGCCACCGAGCACCCCGTTGCGAGCCGGAGCCCCCTCTGGCGGGCCGCGGTCGCGGGCGTCCTGGGGTCGACCCTGCTGGTCACCGGGGCCATCCACCTGCTCCCGCTCGCCGCCCCCTGGGTCCTGCCCCCGCGGCTTGATCCCACGGTGGACTACTACGGGTGGCAGCAGGCGGCTCCCGAGATCGCCGCGGTGGCCCAGCGGGACGCGCGCCGTCCCTTCTTCATCATGAGCGACCGCTACCAGGTCCTGGCCCAGTTCGACTTCGGGACGGGCGGCCGCTACCCGGCCACCACGGTGACGGGCGACGACCAGTACGCCCTGTGGACGCGGTGGAGCCGCTTCCGGGGCTGGGACGGGCTGTTCATCCAGGACGGCCGCTATCCCCCGGAGGTGGACCTCAACCAGGGGTGCCGGGCCCTCGAGCCCGAAGCGCCCGTCACCCTCGTGCGCCGGGGGATCGTGGTGCGCACCCTCCAGCTCGTCTGGTGCCGGAACTTCGCAGGGCGCCCCATCCCGGCGCGCAGCGGACCGTCCCCCGAGCCGGATCCCCCGGGGCCGGGGTGGCGCTTCAGCCGCGGCGTCCCCCCCAGCGCAAGAGGAGGAGCACCAACCCTCCCAGGATCAGGATGACCGGGAAGGCCTCGTCCTGGATCACCGGCACGAAGAGGTGGAAACGACGCAGGAGGAGGTAGACCCCTCCGATGACGAGGAGCCACCCCAGCATGCGGATCCGCCGGGTTTCGTCGGCCCGCTCTTCGGGCGGGGCCGGGCCCGTCTCCGTCGCCACCTCGGGGAGCGGCTCCTCGGGGACGATGAGGACCGTGACGAGGTACAGGAGGACCCCGAGCCCGTTCCAGGCGGCCAGGAGGACGAAGGCCAGCCGCACGAGGTTGCTGTCCACCTCGAAATACTTGCCGAGGCCGCCGCAGACGCCCGCGATCCAGTAGTCTTCCCGCGACCGGTACAGGCGGCGGGACATCAGCCCGTCCCGGACCGCATCCGGCGCGCGAGCTCCAGCACGCGCTGGGCCCTCAGGACCACGGGCCGGTCCACCATGGCGCCGTCCACGACCACGACGCCGGACCCCCGGGCCCGGGCCTCGTCGAAGGCGGCCACGATGCGCTGCGCGCGGGCCACCTCCTCGGGCGTGGGCGCGAAGGCCTCGTGGACGGGGGCGATCTGCGCGGGGTGGATGACCATCTTGCCCGTGAAACCGAGCCGCTTCACTTGCACCGCCTCCGCCCGCAGCCCCGCCTCGTCGTGGAAGTCGGCGTAGATCCCGTCCACGGCCTCGACCCCGGCCGCGTGGGCGGCGAGGCTGAGGGCGGCCCGAGCGGCCGCGAGCTCCTCCCCCGCCCGCGTCCTCTCGACCCCGAGGTCTGCGGTGAAGTCCTCGGCCCCGAAGGCGATCCCCCAGACGCGCGGGGAGGCCCGGGCGATCCCGAAAGCGGCGAGGACGCCCCGCGGGCTCTCGATGAGGGGCAGGAGCCGCACCGTGCCGGGCGCGAGGCCCTCCCGGTCCTCGAGCGCCCGGAGCCGGACCTCGCACGCGAGGACGTCGGCCTCGCTCTCGCACTTGGGCAGGCACACCCCGTCGGCCCGCGGGTGGAACGCCTCCCTGAGGTCCTGGTCCAGGAGGCCCGTGGAGGGGGCGTTCACGCGGATCCACACCACCTGGCTCTCGGGGAACCCGGCGGCGAGGGCCGCGGAGACCGTGGCGCGCGCCTGGGCCTTCTCCTCCTCGGGCACGCTGTCCTCGAGGTCGAGGATCACCGCGTCGGCCGGAAGGGTGCGCGCCTTCTCCACGAGCCGCATCCGGTTCCCGGGAACGAACAGGAGGCTCCGGATCACCCACGGCGCCGAGGGCACGGGAGCCGTCCCCCTAGAAGACCGCAGCGCCGAGCAGGCGGCCCAGCATCCGGCCGATCCACTCCACGACGCCGGGCAGGGCCGAGGACGGGCCCACGTCGCCGGCCGCCACGAGGGGGGAGGCGGCGAGGAGCCGCCCCCCGACGTAGAACCTGACCTGGCCGATGGGCGTCCCGCGCCGGAGCGGCACGGCGAGGCGGGAGGAGACCACGACCCGCCTCACCGGCACCTCTCCCCGCGGGACGACGCCGAAGAGCGCGTGGGGCACGACCCCCACCACCAGGCGGCGCGCCCCGGGGAGCTCCAGCGCGGCCAGCTCCTCCCCGGCGTGGGCGAGCTCCAGGGGCCGGAACCGCGAGAACCCGTAGTCCAAGAGCCGCGCCGCGTCCCCCCACAGGTCTGTGCTGTGGAGGAGCACGGCAATGAGTTGCCACCCGTCGCGCGTCGCGGAGGCCACCAGGGTCTGGCCGGACTGGTGGACGTACCCGGTCTTCACCCCGTCGGCCCCGGGATACCGCGAAAGGAGGCGGTTGTGGTTCCACAGGACCCGGGCCGGCCCCCCCGGAGGGTCGAAGACCCACCGGCGCGTCCGCACGATCTCCCGGAAGGCCGGGATCCGCAGGGCCGCGCGGGTGATGAGGGCGAGGTCGTAGGCGGTCGAGTAGTGGTCCGGGGCGTAGAGGCCGTGGGGGGAGGTGAAGTGGGTGTCCCTGGCCCCCAGGCGCTCGGCCTCGGCGTTCATCCGCGCCACAAAGGCCGCCGGTGTCCCCGCGATCCCCTCGGCGATGGCGAGGGCCACGTCGTTCCCCGACTGGAGGAGGAGGCCGTAGAGGAGGTCCCGGAGCGGGATCTCGGCCCCTTCCGGCAGGCCCACCACCGAGCCCTCGCGGAAGCGGGCGACCTCGGGGCTGATGCGGATCGGGGCGTCGAGGGGACGCGACTGGAGGGCCACGAGGGCCGTCAGGATCTTGGTCGTGCTGGCCGGCGGCCAGCGGAGGCGGGGGTTGCGGCTGTAGAGCACCTCCCCCGACCGCGCGTCCATGAGCACGGCCGCCGTGGCCGTGATCCTCATCGGCTCCTGGGCCGCGGCCCCGGGCGCCCCGGAGACGACCGCCAGGGCCACGACGAGGGCCCCGGCCCAGAGATCAGGCCGCAGGCCCAGGAAGCGTCGGTGGGCCGTCATGGCTCCCGAGGGGCGGCAACGCGCTGAGGTCCCTCAGGCCGAAGTACCGGAGGAAGGCCTCCGTGGTCCCGTACAGAATCGGACGGCCCGGCCCCGGGCGGCGGCCCACCTCCCGGATCAGCCGCCGCTCCAGGAGCTTCCCCAGGTGGTGGGCGGACTGAACCCCCCGGAGCGCGTCGATCTCCGCCCGCGTGATCGGCTGGCGGTAGGCGATGATCGCCAGCACCTCCAGGGTCGCCCGGCTCAGGGGCTCGAGCTCGCGCAGCCGCAGGAACCGCTGGACGTAGTGCCCGTACTCCGGCCGGGTCGAGAGGACGTAGCCCCCCGCCACCTCCTGGACCTGGAGGCCCCGGCCGACGTACTCCACCTGCAGGGCCGCGAGGGTGGCCCGGATTTCGTCCTCGTCCACGTCGAGGGCCTTGCGGAGCTCGGCCACGGTGACGGGGCCGCCGCGGACCAGGAGGAGGCACTCGATGGCGTTCCGGACCTCCACGCCGGAGGCGGGCTCGCGGGGGGGCGTGCCGTCCCCGTCCCGGCCGGGGGACGCCACCGCCACCTGCCCTCGGGGACGGGGACCGGTGTCGTGGGGGGACTGTGGGACCTCGCTCATGGCTCCTCCACCAGCGCGACCTCGATCTCGCTGAAGGGCTTCGGCTGCCGGGCCCGGATGCGGCGCTGGCGCACCAGCTCCAGGAGAGCCAGAAACGTCACGATGATCTCGAGGCGGCTCGCCCCGCTGCGGAAGAGCGCCCCGAACACCGCGCGCCCTCCCGCGCGCCGCAGCGCGTGGACCAGGGCCTCCATCTTCTCCCGCACGGTGAACTGCTCCCCGGGGATCTCCTGGGGGGCCTCGCGCGCCCGCCGGAGCACGTCGGCGAAGGCGGCGAAGAGGTCCTGGAGCGTCACGCCCTCGAGGAGGACGTCGTCAGCGGGATCCACCGCCTCCGGCGAGGAGCGCACGAAGATCCGGCTCTGGATCTCCTCCAGCGCCCGCAGGGCCGAGGCGGCCTCCCGGAACTGGAGGTACTCGGCCATCTGGGCCGAGAGACGCTCCCGCAGCCCCGACGGAGGGTCCTCCTGGGGCGGGGGCTCGGCAGGGGGAGGCTTGGGGACCAGGGACCGCGCCTTGAGGTCCAGGAGGGCGGCCAGGTGGACGAGGACCTCGGTTGCCTCCTCCAGGTCGAGCGACGAGGCCGCCTTGCTCCGGTAGTCCTCAGCGAGCTGGCGCAGCGAGAGACGCTGGAGATCGATCTGGCCACGAGACGCGAGGCTCAGGAGCAAATCCAGGGGCCCCTCGAACACCTCGCACTGCACGCGGTAGGCCACGGGTCATCCTCCGGACAGGAGAGCAGATAGTGGTCCGACTCCTGGTACGATCAGGCCCGAGGCAGTGCCCAAACCGAGTATTCTCCGTGGCCGGGGCCGTTCCTCCCCCTAGAGGGACACGTCCTTGGCGAGGAGGTCGTCGGCCGTCTCGCGGGCCACGACGACCCGCGCCCGGCCTCCCGCCACGAAGACGATCGGGGGGCGGGGGTACCGGTTGTAGTTGCTGGCCATGGAGTAGTTGTAGGCCCCCGTGCTGAAGATGGCCAGCAGGTCCCCGGGACGCGGCAGCGGCAGCCGGGCCTCCCAGATGAGCACGTCGCCCGACTCGCAGCACCGCCCGGCGATGGCCACGATCGTCCCCGGCTCGTCCACCCGGTCCGGCAGGACCGCGTGGTACCGGGCTCCGTAGAGGGACGGCCGCGGGTTCTCGTACATCCCGCCGTCCACCGAGACATAGGTGCGGACCCCGGGGATCGTCTTGACCGCCCCCACGGTGTACAGCGTGATCCCGGCATCGCCCACGATGGACCGGCCGGGCTCCACCATCAGGGCGGGAGGGGGCAGGCGGTGGGCCTCCGCCCGGTCCAGGACCACCCGGGCGAGAGCCCGCACGTACTCGGCGATGCCGGGAGGACGGTCCTCGGGCAGGTACCGAATGCCGAGCCCGCCGCCCAGGTCCAGCTCCTCGGTCACGACCCCGTGCTCGCGGGCCATCCACCCCGCGAAGTCCATCATGGCCTCGGCCGCGCGGACGAAGGGGTCCAGCTCCATCACCTGCGACCCGATGTGGCAGTGCAGCCCCCTCAGCCGGACCCCGGGGACCTCCAGCGTCCGGCGGACGGCCTCCCGGGCCGCGCCGTCCACCATCCCGAATCCGAACTTGCTGTCCACGCCGCCGGTCTGGATGGCCCGGTGGGTGTGCGGCTCGATCCCGGGGGTGAGGCGGAGGAGGACGTCCGCGGTGCGGCCCGTGTGGCGGGTGAGCTGCCCCAACAGGTCGAGCTCGTGGAAGTTGTCCACGACGATCCGGCCGACGCCGACCCGGAGGGCCAGGTCCAGCTCCTCCGGCGTCTTGTTGCTCCCGTGGAGGACCAGGTGGGACGCTGGGACACCGGCCCGGAGCGCCGTGTGGATCTCGCCGGCCGACACCACGTCGATCCCCAATCCCTCGTCGTAGGCCACCCGGCACGTGGCCCGGCAGCACAGCGCCTTGCTGGCGAAGATCACGCGGCCCGCCGGGTAGGAGGAGCGGAGCGCCTCGACGTAGGCCCGGCAGTTGGCGCGGAGCCGGGCCTCGTCCATGATATAGGCGGGCGTGCCGAACTCCCGCGCCAGGTCCGAGGCGAGGACGCCGCCGATCACGAGGCGCCCGTCCCGCACCTCCCCCAGGAGCACGCCCCCTCTGGAGGCATCGACCACCGGTCCGTCGTCCACCGCTTCCTCCCCCCGCAGAGTGCAGAAAAACCGACCCGGGACGTCCAGGCCGGCGCTGCCCCCACGATAACATGGACCTCCCGGAGTGTCAATTCGCGTCCGCCCCCTTCGAACGGCCCGACGAGTCTGCCGCCCTGATGACGCGGCGGCTCTGTCCTGCTGAGTCGACGATCACCATCGCACCGCAGCACACGCGCCCTGGCCGCTTACGGCGCAACGACCACGGGACCCAGCGACGCGCAGGTCTCGAGGTCCGTCACCGCGCCCACAGGTCCCGCGGATCGCTCCGGCGAAGGGGCGCCGCCGTGAGCTCGAGGATGTAGAGCCCTCCCGTGTACCGGTCGGTGCAGTAGACGAGGCCGTCCCGGTCCACGTACACGTCGTTGATCTGCGGGGCTCCCTTGGGAGACCCCGGGGGCGGCGGCGGGACAAACCAGCCGATCTCCGCGGGCGCGTAGGGGTCGCTCACGTCGACCACCCGCAGCCCCGCATTGAAGTAGGTCAGGAAGACGACCTCCTCGCTCTGGTAGCTCCCCGGGGGGTTCTCGTGGACGTTGTGGGGGCCGAACCGCCCCCCGCGGCGCGGATCGACGGCGCGGGGCACGGGGAAGGTGGCGATCGGCACGGGGTTCGTCTCGGCGCGCAGGTCGAGGACCCAGACGGCCTTTTGGCCCTCCTGGAGCCTGTCGGCCAGGGCCTCCTGCGTCACGATGGCGAGCTGGCGCCGGGCCAGGGGGAGGAAGGTGTGGGCGGCCCCGCCGTAGGGCGGCGTGGGGTTGAAGCGCCCGAGCACGCGGGGCGAGAACCCCGTGATGTCCAGGAGGAACACCCCGGCCTGCCAGTAACTGACGTAGGCCCGCGTGCCGATCCCGATCGGGTAGTGACACCACACCCGGCGGTCGATGGGCTCCGGGGGCCCCTCCCCCTCCTGCTCCGGGAGCCACCACCGCATGGCCTCCCGGGGCCGCGCCGGGTCCGCGAGGTCCAGGACCCGGTAGATGGGGGTCCGATAGCCGGGAGCCCCGGCGGACAGGTGGGCGTAGCGGCCGTCGTGGAACCACATCCGGTGGACGCCGGTCCCTCCCGTCTCGAAGAATCCGATCTCGCGAGGGGCCTTGGGGTTCGCCACATCGAAGAGGCGCACCCCGGCGGCGAACGCGCGCGCCCCCGCCCCGTAGGCCTCGTTGTTGCTGAGGAGCACCTCCCCCCACACCTGGAGCTTGTGGGCGTGGGTCTCGGGCGTGGGGGTCGGCACCTGCGCGACGACCGCCGGGCGGCGGGGATCGGTCACGTCCAGGACGGAGAACGCCACGCGGAAGTCGCCCATGTGGGACACGAAGGCGTACTTGGTCCCCTCCCGCTCCTGGACGAGGATCTGCATCCCGTCCCCGCGGCCCGAGAGGTCCGAGTGACCGAGGAGCCGCAGCCCCTGGATCTCCGAGTGGCGGGCGAGATCGGCGAGGTCGTCCACGGACTCTACGGGTGGGCCGGAGGGTAGTCGCGCGTGTACACGGGCTCGCGGAGGTACTCCTCCGGCGGGACGGTCCAGAACTGGGAGACGTGAGGATAGGTGAAGATGACGCTGTTCTGGGGCTCCCCCTGGACGATGTCAACCCTCCGGATGTAGACGTTCTCGATGGGGTTTCCCCAGGCGTCAAACCGGACCGGGCCGCGCGGCGCGTCCGGGAGCACGACCCGCCGCATGGCGCCCACCAGGGCGGCTTTGTCCTCGACCCGCCCGTGGAGCGCTTCGAGGGCGGCCAGCAGGATCCGCGCCGCCGTGTAGGACCCCTCGGCGTAGTAGGAGGGCACGCGGGAGGAGGCCCGCGTGTAGGCCCGGACGAAGTCGAGGTTCGCGGGGGTCTTCAGGGCGGCGCTGTAGTGGAGGGCCGTGATCACGCCCCGGGCCAGGTCTCCCTCCTGGAAGAGGATGTGCTCGTCCGTGAGGGTGCCGCCGCCCAGGAGCGGGACCCGCCCCTCGAGCCCGAAGGCCCGGTACTGCTGCAGGAACCGGAGGGCGTCCGTCCCGCTGAAGACCGCGAAGACCGCGTCGACCCGGTCGGATCCAGTGAGCGGGATGCGGGCGAGGTAGGGGCTGTAGTCGGGCGTGCCCTGGGGCGGCCAGAGGTGGGCGACGACGCGGCCGCCAGCCCGCTCGAAGGTGTCCTGGAACCCTTCCACGCTCTCCCACCCGAAGGAGAAGTCGTAGGCGATGGTGGCGATCCTGTGGTAGCGCAGGACACGCGCCGCGTACTCGCCGAAGGGGTGCTCCGGCTGACTGCTCGACCACCCCGTCCTCACGATCCACGCCGAGCGCTTCCGCTGCGTCAGGTCGTCGCTCGCCACCACAGGGTAGATGGTGGGCACGTGGTGGGCGTCCACGTAGTCGCGGAGCGCGTACCCCGAGGCCGCGGAGACCACCCCGAAGAGCACGTCGACCCCGTCCAGTTCCACGAGCTTCCGCGCCTTCGTCAGGGTCTGGGCGGGGGTGTTCTGGTCGTCCTCGGCGATCACCCGGATCGGCCGGCCGGCCACCTGCTGGCCGGCCTGGGCGAGCGCCAGCATGAGGCCGTCGGTGAGATCGCGGCCGTTCGGAGCCGCGTAGCCCGTGCGGGGCGCGATGAATCCGATCTTGATGGGGCCGAGCGCCGCCCCCACCTCCGCCGCCTGAAGGAGGACAGCCAGGAACGCCGCGCCGAGCACAAGCCGTCGGAGCACAGACCTCATCGGGATCCCCTCCCCTCGCGAGCCGCGACCGCATCCCCTCCCAGCCCGATACGCCGGGGGCGGGGAGGCTCCCTCCCCGAGGGAGGGGGCATAGGGAATCGGCCCCCCGCTGTCCAAGGTACTGGGCGGGAGGAGGCGAGGCCTGTGCGCGACGTGTGGATCCTCAGTGCGGTCCGGACCCCCATCGGGCGCTTTCAGGGAGGGCTCTCCCCCGTCCCGGCGCCCCGGCTCGGCAGCATCGCCATCGCCGAGGCCGTGCGCCGTGCCGGCGTCCCCCCCGAGCAGGTCGACGAGGTGTACATGGGCATCATCCTCACGGCGGGGCTGGGCCAGGCCCCCGCCCGGCAGGCGGCCCTCTTCGCGGGCCTTCCCAACACGGTGCCCGCCACGACCATCAACAAGATGTGCGGCTCCGGGCTCAAGGCGGCGATGCTGGGGGCTCAGGCCATCCAGGCGGGGGACGCCGACATCATCGTGGCCGGGGGCATGGAGAACATGAGCGCCGCCCCCTACCTCCTGGACCGCGCCCGGGCGGGCTACCGGCTGGGACACGGCCAGCTCATCGACTCCATGATCAAGGACGGCCTGTGGGACGTGTACACCGACCAGCACATGGGCAGCTGCTGCGAGCTGCTCGTCCGCGAGTACCGGATCCCGCGGGAGGCGCAGGACGACTACGCCCGCCGGTCCTACACCCTCGCCCTGGAGGCGCTCGACACCGGGTACTTCCGGCGCGAGACGGTCCCCGTGGAGGTGCAGACGGGCCGGGGGACCCAGGTCGTCGCGGAGGACGAGGAGCCCAGGCGGTTCCAGCCGGACAAGCTCGCCTCCCTCCCCCCGGTCTTCGACCCCCAGGGCACCGTGACGGCCGCCAACGCGTCGTCCATCAGCGACGGCGCCGCGGCGGTCGTGCTCGCCTCCGGTGAGGCCGCCCGCCGCCTCGGGACCCGGCCCCTCGCCCGCATCGTCGGGCAGGCGGTCTCGGCCCGGGCGCCCGAGTGGTTTACCGTGGCTCCCGCCGGGGCGATCCAGAAGCTCCTCGGCAAGGTCGGGTGGTCCGTCGACGACGTGGACCTCTACGAGATCAACGAGGCCTACGCCGCGGTCGTCCTCGCGGTCACGAGGGACGCGGGGATCGACCTCCGGCGCGTGAACGTCCATGGGGGAGCTGTGGCCCTCGGCCACCCGGTGGGGGCGAGCGGGGCCCGCATCCTCGTCACCCTCCTCCACGCCATGGAGGAGCGCCAGGCCCGCCGCGGCGTCGCCGCCGTGTGCCTGGGCGGGGGCGAGGCGGTGAGCCTGGCCGTCGAGCGGCCCTGACCCCCGCGGAAGGGGGAAGTCCCCCGGGGCGTGTCCACGCGGCGGCGCTAGGGGGGATCCTGCGGGCAGGATCCTGGTCCCGGGGTCCCGCCTGGGGACGGGACGGCCGGCGCTCCCCCGGGGTCGGCGCCCGGTTCCACCCGGCGGGCGGTCACGAGGAACCCCGTGTGGGCCACCATCCGGTGCGCGGGGCGCACGCTCCGGCCCTCCACCTGCCACGGCCGGAGGAAAACCTCCGTGGTCTCCACCAGGGCGAAGGTCCCCGCCGCCCGGAGGGCCTCGACGGTCTGGGCCACCTGGAGGATCGTCGGGAGGTAGGCGAGGAGGATCCCGCCCGGCACGAGGGAGGCGGAGGCCTGCGGCACGGCGCGCCACGGCTCGGGGATGTCGAGGAGGATGCGGTCGAGGGGGCGATCCTCCTCGAGGATCGCCTCGCAGACGTCCTGGTGGCGCAGGGTGAGGTGCGGGGCCGGCCCGAGGAAGCGCAGGATGTTGCGCAGGGCCGTGCGCGCAAACTCCTCCCGGACCTCGTAGCTGACCACCCGGCCCTCCTGTCCGACGGCCCGGAGGAGGGCCATGGTGAGGGCCCCCGAGCCCGTGCCGGCCTCCAGGACGCGCGCCCCCGGGAAGATGTCGGCCAGGAGGAGGATCGCCCCGAGGTCCTTGGGGTAGATGACCTGGGCGCCCCGCGGCATCTCGAGGATGTACTCGGCGAGGGTGGGGCGCAGGGCGAGGAAGCGCTCCCCCCGGGTGGACCGGACGAGACCGCCCTCCTCCTGCCCCAGGAGGTCTGCGTGGGCGATTTTGCCCCCGCGCAGGTCGCTGACCCCTCCCTGTCGCAGGACGACCAGGTAGCGCCGCCTCCGGCGGTCGACGAGGAGGACCGGTTCCCCTTCGCGGAGGGGGCCTCCGGCCACTACCCGCCCGGGGCGCCCGGCACGGGGGCGGCGGCCTTGCCCAGGCGCCGGACCCGCATCCGCTCGCTCGCCCGCTCGGTCATCCTGCAGAAGGCGCACACCTCGCCCGTGGTGGGCTGCCCGCAGTGGAGGCAGGCGTGGAGCTCGGGGGCCTCGCGCCCCTGGACGAGGGGGCGGCCCCGCTCGAGGAACCCCCAGTAGAAGCTCTGCTTGGTCCCGGGCGCGGCCTTCTCGAGGAGGTTGAGGGCCTCCTTGTACAGGAGGCTCCGGGCCCCCAGGCTGTTGGGGCACTCGTCCACGATGTAGTCGATCCCGCGGATGATGGCGTAGGCCGCGGTCTCGCGCTCCGCGATCCGGTACAAGGGCTTGACCTTCTTCACGAGGTGGGGGTGGGTGCTCGGGAGCACCGGCGCCTGGCGGGCCAGGGCCTCCACCTGCCAGTGCAGGAGGTTTCCCAAGAGGACGGCCGCCTCGTCGTCGAGGTTGTGGCCGGTGGCCACCACGGAAAACCCGCCCTCCAGGGCCACCTTGTTGAACAGGTAGCGCTTGCTGAGGCCGCACGCCGAGCAGCTCACCCGCCCCGAGAACCGGGCGAGCTCCTCGACCCCCATCCCGTAGACGCCGGGGAGGTCCACGAGGAGGAGCTCGGCCCCGTGGGATTCGGCGTACGCCACCGCCTTCCGCTGGGACTCCTGGGAGTACTCCCCGATCCCGAGGTTGATGTACATGCCGGTGGCCTGGTAGCCCAGCCGGCGGAGGACGTCCCAGAGGGCCAGGCTGTCCTTCCCGCCCGACACGGCCACGAGGACGCGGTCCTGCCGGGTAAACATCCGGTCCTCGTCGATGGCCCTCTCCACCTGGCGGTCGAAGAACTCCACGAAGTGGTCGTTGCAGAAGGCCGCGTGGTGGCGGCGGAGCTCGACCGTGGCCGGAGCCGGGCACTTCTGGCACCGCATCTACCGCTCTCCCCCGGACACCACCGGTCGGAGCTCGACGGTGTCCTCGTCGGCCAGCTGCACGTCGTGGGTCAGGAGCTGCCCCCCGCGGATCACGAGCACCGTCTCGGGATTGATCCCCAGCTCCAGGAGGAGCTCGCGGACGCGGCGGGGCCCCCGGACCTCCACCTCCCGGCGCTGGTGCCGGATCTGGACCTTCACGCCCTGACGCCCCGGGGCCTCACGTGGGTCCGCACCCAGGAGACGATCTCCTCCAGCGAGGTCCCCGGGGTAAACACCTCCGCGATCCCGGCGGCCTTGAGCCCGGGGATGTCCTCGTCGGGGATGACGCCGCCGGCGAACACCGTGACGTCCTCCGCCCCCTGCTCCCGCAGGAGGGCGACCACCCGCGGCAGGAGGGCGTTGTGGGCCCCGGAGAGGATGCTGATGCCGATGGCGTCCACGTCTTCCTGGACGGCCGCCGAGGCGATCATCTCGGGCGTCTGGTGGAGGCCCGTGTAGATCACCTCATACCCCGCGTCCCTGAGGGCGCGGGCCACCACCTTGGCCCCGCGATCGTGGCCGTCGAGACCGGGCTTGGCGATGAGGATGCGGACCCTGGGCTCGCCCACGCCTGGTATTATCCCACGGGCCGTGCGGCCTCCACAAGCCCGAGCCCCAGGGAGGCCTAGAGGATGGCCTGCTCCCGGTACTCGCCGTACACCCTCCGGAACACGTCGCAGATCTCCCCCAGCGAGGCCCGGGCGCGGACGGCCTCCACGAGGGGGGGCATGGTGTTCCCGCCCTCCTCCGCGGCGCGGCGGAGGTCCTCGAGGGCCCTGTGGACGGCCCCGGCGTCCCGGGTGGCGCGCACCCGGCGGAGGCGCTCCACCTGCCGGCGCTCCACCTCGGGGTCCACCTTGTGGAGGGGAATGGGCGTCGGCTCCGCGTCCGCGAAGGCGTTCACCCCCACCACGATCTTCTCCCGGCGCTCCAGCTGCTGCTGGTACCGGTAGCTCGCCTCGGCGATCTCCCGCATGGGGTAGCCGCGCTCGATGGCCGCCAGCATCCCCCCCATCTCGTCGATCCTCCGGATGTAGGCCCACGCCTCCTCCTCGAGGCGGTCGGTGAGGGCCTCCACGAAGTAGGAGCCCCCGAGGGGGTCCACGGTGTTGGCGACGCCCGTCTCGTGGGCGATGATCTGCTGGGTCCGCAGGGCCACCGTCACGGCCTCCTCGGTGGGCAGCGCGTAGGTCTCGTCCATGGAGTTGGTGTGGAGGGACTGGACCCCGCCGAGGACGGCCGCGAGGGCCTGGAGGGCCGTGCGCACGATATTGTTGAGGGGCTGCTGGGCCGTGAGGCTCACCCCCGCGGTCTGGGCGTGCGTCCGCAGCATCCACGACCGGGGGGCGCGGGCCCCGAAGCGCTCGCGCATGATACGGGCCCACATGCGCCGGGCCGCGCGCAGCTTCGCCACCTCCTCGAAGAAGTCGTTGTGGACGTCGAAGAAAAACGACAGGCGCGGGGCGAAGGCGTCCACGTCCAGCCCCGCGTCGATGCCGGCCTGGACGTAGGCGATGCCGTCGGCCAGGGTGAAGGCCAGCTCCTGCACGGCCGTGGCGCCCGCCTCCCGGATGTGGTACCCGCTGATGCTGATGGTGTTCCAGCGGGGGAGCTCGCGGGTGCAGTACACCAGCACGTCCTGGACGAGCTTCATGCTGGGCCGCGGGGGGACGATCCACTCCTTCTGGGCGATGAACTCCTTCAGGATGTCGTTCTGGATGGTGCCCCCCAGCGCCCGCGGGTCGATCCCCCGGTCGGCGGCCACCGCCACGTACATGGCCAAGAGGACGTTGGCCGGCGCGTTGATGGTCATGGAGGTCGTCACCTGGTCGAGGGGGATGCCGCGGAAGAGGATGTCCATGTCCTCCACGGTGTCCACGGCGACGCCCTCCCGCCCCACCTCCCCCAGGGCGCGCGGGTGGTCGGAGTCGTAGCCCATGAGGGTGGGCATGTCGAAGGCCACCGAGAGGCCCGTCTGCCCCTGGCTCAGGAGGTAGTGGAAGCGCGCGTTGGTGTCCTCGGCCGTCCCGAACCCCGCAAACATCCGCATGGTCCACAGCCGGCCGCGGTACATGGTGGCGTGGATCCCCCGCGTGAAGGGGTACTCGCCGGGCAGCCCGATGCGGGCCAGGTCGTCTCTCCCGGCCCCCTCCCCCGGCCCGTAGAGCCGCGCGACCTCCAGGTCGGACACGGTGCTGAAGCGCTCGAGGCGCTCCGGGTGGCGGGCGAGCGAGTCCCGGAGCGTCGTGGCCTCCCACCGGCGCCGCGCCTCCTCCCACCGAGCCCGCTCCCCAGGGTCCATGGTCTCCTCCTCCCCCCGGCCCGCTCACGCCGGGTCCCGACGGGCGCCCTTTACGCGCCGCACCTCGTCGATGAGGAGCGGCACGATCTCAAACACGTCCCCCACGATGCCGTAGGAGGCGACCCCGAAGATCGGGGCCTGGGGGTCCTTGTTGATGGCCACGATGTAGCGCGACCCGGACATGCCCGCGAGGTGCTGGGGGGCCCCCGAGATGCCGCATGCGATGTAGAGGAGGGGATTGACGGTCTTGCCCGTCTGCCCGATCTCGTAGTCGTGGGGGACCCACCCCGAGTCCACCGGAGGCCGGCTGGAGCCCACGGCGCCGCCGAGGAGGGCCGCCAGCTCCTCCAGCATCGTGAAGTGCTCCGGCCCGCGCATCCCGCGCCCGCCCGAGACGATGACGTCCGCCTCGGTGAGCGAGACCGTCTCCCGGGCCACGGCCTCGATCCCCACAAGGCGCGTCCGCGACGGGGCGGCGTCCACGGGGACCGCCACCACCTCGGCCCGCGCCCCCGGGACCGGGGGGGCGGGCTGGAGGACGTTGGGGAGGACCACGGCGATCTTGGGGCCCTCGCCGCGGAAGGCGACGCGGGCGATGGCCTTCCGGGTCATCACGGGCCGCGTCACCACCACGCGGCCCTCCTGGAGCTCCACCGACGTGCAGTCGGTGACGATCCCGGCCCGGAGCCGAGCGGCAAGGCGGGGGGCGAGGTCGCGCCCGAGGGCGGTGCTCCCCACCAGCAGGAGGAAGGGGCGCTCCCTCTGGAGGAGGGGCGCGAGGGCCGCCACGTAGCTGTCCGTCGTGTAGGACGAGAGGGCCGGGGAGTCGAGGGCGTACAGGACGTCGGCCCCGTGCGTCCCCGCCTCCTCGGCGAGGGCTCCGCTCCCCTCCCCCAGGGCCACCGCGGCCGCGCGGCCCCCGAGCCGGCCCGCGAGCTCGCGCGCCTTGCCCAGTAGCTCGTGGGCGATCTTCCGGAGCCTGCCGCCCGCGTGCTCGCAGAGCACCCACACGTCCGTGGCCATCCCGCCCCCTCCCTACAGCACCTTCACCTCGTCGTGGAGGATGCGCACGAGCTCCCGCACCACCTCGGCGGGCTCGCCCTCGAGGAGCCGGCCCGCAGGACGCCGGGGAGGCGGGTCGAGCCTCACGAGCTCGGTGAGGGCCGTGAGGTCCTCGGCGCCCATCCCCAGCTCGGCGAGCGTGAGCACCGTCACGGGCGTCCGCTTGGCGCGCATGATGCCGGGGAGCGAGGGGTACCGGGGCTCGTTGATGCCGCGCTCGACGGTGAGGACGGCCGGCAGCGGCACCTCCACGACCTCCACCGCCCCCTCCACCTCCCTGTGGACGACCGCCGTCCCGTCCCTGAGCTCGAGGCGGGTGACGGCGGTGGCCTGGGGGAGGCCCAGGTACTCCGCCAGGGCCGGGCCCACGATGCCGGCGTTGTCGTCGGTGGCGAGCTTCCCGCACAGGATGAGGTCCGCGGGCTGGCGCCGCACGGCCGCCGCCAGCACCCGGGCGATCCCCAGGTGGTCGGTGCCTTCGAGGGCGGGGTCCTGGATGTGGACGGCCTTATCGGCGCCCATGGCGAGGCTCGCCCGGAGGGCTTCGACAGCCCGCGGGGGGCCGGCGGTGAGCGCGGTGACCGTCCCCCCGACTCGCTCCTTGATCCGGACCGCCTCCTCCACCGCGTGCTCGTCGTAGTAGTTGAGGACGAAGGGGAGGCCGGACTCGTCGATGCCCTGGCCGTCGGCCCGGAGGCGGACCGGGGCCTCTGTGTCGGGCACGTGCTTGACGCACACGACGATGTCCACGGGCTCCTCCCCCCTACGGCGCCAGCAGCTGCCGCGCGATCACCATGCGCTGGATCTCGGACGTCCCCTCGTAGATCTCGGTGATCTTGGCGTCGCGGAAGTGGCGCTCCACCGGGTAGTCCTGGATGTAGCCGTAGCCCCCGTAGACCTGCACGGCCTGGGTCGCCGCCCACATGGCCGTCTCGGAGGCGAAGAGCTTGGCCATGGCCGCCTCCCGGGTGTGGCGCCGCCCCTGGTCGCGGACCCACGCGGCCCGGTACATGAGCAGCCGCGATGCCTGGATGCGGGTCGCCATGTCGGCGATCTTCCACTGGATGGCCTGGAACTCCGCGATGGGCCGCCCAAACTGGCGGCGCTCCTTGGCGTACCGGACGGCGTCCTCCAGGGCCGCCCGGGCGATGCCGACGGCCTGGCCCGCGATCCCGATGCGCCCCCCGTCGAGGGTGGCCATGGCGATGGGGAAGCCGCGGTCGCGCTCCCCCAGCAGCCGGTCCTTGGGGATCCGGCAGTCCTCCAGCACGATCTCGCAGGTGCTGCTGGCGTGGATCCCCAGCTTCCGCTCCACCTTGCCCACCGAGAGGCCCGGGTCGCCCTTCTCGGCGATGAAGGCGCTGATCCCGCGCGCCCCCGGCTCCCCCGTGCGGGCGTAGACGATGAGGACCTCCGCCTCGACCCCGTTGGTGACGAAGGCCTTCGTCCCATTCAGGACCCAGCTGTCGCCGTCGTCGCGGGCGGTCGTGCGCAAGGACGCCGCGTCCGAGCCGGATGTGGGCTCGGTGAGGCAGTAGCAGCCCAGCTTCCGGCCCCGGGCCAGCTCGGGGAGGTAGCGGCGCTTCTGGGCCTCCGTCCCGAAGGCGAAGATGGGGTAGCAGGCGAGGGAGTTGTTGACGGAGACGACCACGGAGACGCCCGCCTCGGCCCGGGCGATCTCCTCCATGACGATGCAGTAGGCGAGGGTGTCCATCCCCCCGCCGCCGTACTCCTCGGGGATGAACACGCCCATGAGCCCCATCTCGCCCAGCTCCCGGACCAGCTCGGGCGGGTACCGTCCCTGCCGGTCCAGCTCCGGGGCGAGGGGGAGCAGGCGCCGTGTCGCCCACTCCCTCACCGTGGCTTGGACGAGGCGGTGTTCCTCCCCCAGCTCGAACTCCACGAGACCGTCCTTCCCGCTCCCCGGCCCGCGCTCGGCATATTCTGGGCCCGCGCCGGGCAGTCCTGCGGCGCTAGCTGGGCTCCGGATACTCGTAGAAGCCCCGCCCGGTCTTCCGGCCGTGGTGGCCCGCCAGGACCATCTTGCGCAGGAGCGGGGGCGCGGCGTACCGCGGGTCCTTGAACTCCTGGTACATGGCCTCGGCGATGTAGTAGGTGGTGTCGATCCCGACGAAGTCCAGGAGCGTGAGCGGGCCCATGGGGTGGTTGAGGCCGAGCCGGACCGCCGTGTCGATGTCCTCCTTGGTGGCGAGCCCCAGCTCCAGCGCCCGCACCGCGTCCAGGAGGAAGGGCACCAGCAGGAGGTTGACGATGAACCCCGGGTAGTCTTTGCACGCCACGACGGTCTTCCCCAGGGTCTCGCAGAAGGCCCGCGCCTCAGCCAGCGTCTCCTCGGAGGTGAGGAGCCCCCGGACCATCTCCACGGGCTTCATCACGGGCACCGGGTTGAAGAAGTGGAGCCCGAGAAACCTCTCGGGCCTCCGGGTCACCGAGGCCATCTCGGTGATGCTGAGGGAGCTGGTGTTGCTGGCGAAGACGGTCTCCGGCGGGCAGATCTGGTCCAGCTCGCGGAACAGCTGCTTCTTGGCCTCCATCTGCTCGATGATCGCCTCGATGACGAGGTCGCAGGCGGCGAGCTCCGCGAGGTCCGTCGTGCCGCGGATGCGCGCGCGCGCCGCGTCCCGCTCGCCCGCGCTGATCTTGCCCCGCTCCACCGCGCGGGCCATGGACCGGTCGATCCGCTCAAACCCGCGCCGCAGCAGGTCCTCCGACACCTCCCGCACGACGACCGGGTAGCCCGCCCGGGCGACCACCTCGGCGATCCCCGAGCCCATGAGCCCGCACCCGACCACGCCGATCCGCGAAAAGGGCATCGCGACACCTCCTCTACTCGATGATGTCCAGGACAAGGGGCGGGGACGGCCCCCCGGGCGTCCCGCCCAGGCGGTAGGCCCTCTCGACGCAGCGCCGGGCCTCCTCGACGCGGTCGGGGGCCGACCCCGCAAGGATCGCGAGCACGTCGCCCCGCCGGACCCCGTCGCCCACCTTGCGGACCACCACGACGCCGGCCCCGGGGTCGAGGGAGTCCTCGGGCCCCGCCCGCCCCGCGCCCAGCAGGAGCGCCGCGCGGCCGACCTCCTCGGCGTCGATGGCCCGCACGGTCCCCGCCTCGGCGGCCGTGACCGGCTGCTCGTAGGGGGCGTGGGGGAGGAGGTCGGGGTCCCCCACCACCCGCGGGTCCCCTCCCTGGGCGGCCACCATCTCCGCGAACACCCCAAGCGCCCGACCCTCCCCGAGCGCGGCCTCGAGGAGCCGGCGGGCCGCGCCGGGGTCGGGGGCCGCGCCCCCCAGGACCGCCATGGGGCTCCCGAGGGCCACGCACAGCTCCCGGAGGTCCGGGGGCCCTCCGCCCCGCAGGGTCTCGATGGCCTCCCGCACCTCGAGCGCGTTGCCCACGGCGTGGCCGAGCGGCTGGTCCATGCGTGTGACGACGGCCACCGTGGGGCGCCCCACCGCGCGGCCGATCTCCACCATGAGGCGGGCCAGCGACCGGGCCTCCTCGGGCGTCTTCATGAAGGCGCCGCTGCCGCACTTCACGTCGAGGACGACGCCGTCGCTTCCCACCGCCAGCTTCTTGCTCATGACGCTGCTCGCGATGAGCGGGACGCTCTCCACGGTGGCCGTGAGGTCGCGGAGCCGGTACAGGAGCTTGTCGGCGGGCACGAGGAGAGGGGACTGGCTCGCGATGGCGCACCCGACCCGGCTCACCTGCGCCCGGAACTCCTCGGGCGTGAGCTCGGTCCGGAGCCCCGGGATCGACTCCAGCTTGTCGAGGGTCCCTCCCGTGTGGCCGAGGGCGCGGCCGGAGAGCTTGGGGACGCGGACCCCCAGGCTCGCCACCAGGGGGACCAGGACGAGGGAGGTCTTGTCCCCGACCCCTCCCGTGCTGTGCTTGTCGACCTTGCGGCCCGGGACCCGGCTGAGGTCGAGTGTCGCGCCGCTCTCGACCATGGCCCGCGTGAGGGAAGCGGTCTCCTGCGGGGTCATCCCCCGGAAGTACACGGCCATGAGCAGCGCCGCCACCTGGGACTCCGGGACCGCCCCGCGGACGTACTCCCCGACCACCCAGGCGATCTCGTCGGGCGCCAGCTCTCCGCCGTCCCGCTTGCGCCGGATCAGGTCGACCATCCTCACGGCGGCATCTCCCGCACCACGGCCTCGAGCAGGCGCGCGAGGCGCGGGCAGGCCTCGCGGGCGGCCCGGAGCACCGCCTCGTGCCCCACGGGCTCGGGGGCTCCTCCTGGGGCCGTGTTGGTGATGACGGCGATCCCGAGCACGCGCATGCCGGCGTGGCGCGCCACGATCGATTCGTGGACGGTGGACATGCCGACGGCGTGGGCGCCCCACGCTCGAAACATCGCGAGCTCCGCGGGGGTCTCGTAGGAGGGCCCGAGGACCCCGACGTACACGCCGTGCCGGAGGGCCAGGCCCTGCTCCTGGGCCGCCCGGAGGGCGAGGGCCCGGAGGGCGGGGTCGTAGGCCCCGGTCATGTCGACGAAGGGCGCCCCCAGGGCCTCCTCGGGCGGGCCGGCGAGAGGGTTCGCCCCCGTGAAGTTGATGTGGTCCGCAAGGAGCATGAGGTCTCCCCGCCGGAAGGAGGGGTCGAGGCCGCCGGCGGCGTTCGTGAGGACGAGGGTGCGGGCCCCCCAGGCGGCGAGAACCCGGACCGGGAAGGTCACCTCCTGGGGCGTGTAGCCCTCGTAGAGGTGGAGGCGGCCCCGGAGGACGGCCACGGTCCGTCCCCCGAGGCGTCCGAGGACGAGCTCGCCCCGGTGGCCGGCCACGGAGGGGGTGCGCCAGTGGGGAATCGCGCCGTACGGGATCGCGGCGAGGCTCTCAAGGGCCGCCGCCTCCCCCAGGCCGCTTCCGAGGACGATCCCGACCTCCGGGACGAGCCCGGTGCGCTGGCGGAGGGCGGCCACCGCCTGGTGGATCCTCTCGGCGGCCGTCATGGGCGGAGGACCTCGCCCAGCACGCTCGTCCCCCGCGGGACCGGGCCGACCCCCAGGGCCTCGGCCACCGTTGCGCCCACGTCGGCGAAGGTGGGGCGGACCCCGAGGTCGGTCCCGCCCCGCACCTGCGGCCCCGCCACGAGCACCGGGACCGCCTCGCGGGTGTGGTCCGTGCCCGGGGTCGTGGGATCCGTCCCGTGGTCGGCGGTGACGAGGAGGAGGTCGCGCGGGCCCAGACGGGCGAGCAGCATGCCCACCCCCGCGTCGATGCGCTCGAGGGCGGCCCCGTAGCCGCGCGGGTCGTTCCTGTGGCCGTACAGCGTGTCCAGGTCCCCGAGGGTCACGAAGAGGAGGCCCGGCACTCCCCGCTCGAGGGCGGAGCGAGCCCGACGGAGGCCCTCTTCGTCGTCCCGCGCGGGGAGCGCCTCCGAGATGCCCCGCCCGGCGAAGAGGTCTCCCACCTTGCCGATGGCCAGAACGGGGATCCCGGCCTCCCGGAGCCGGTCGAGGACCGTGGGCTCGGGAGGCTCCAAGGAGAAGTCCTTGCGGCGGGGCGTCCGCACGAAGCGGCCGGGCTCGCCGACAAAGGGGCGGGCGATGACGCGGCTCACCGCGTGCTCGCCCGAGAGCACCTCGCGGGCCAGGGCGCAGTCCCGGTAGAGCTCCTCCACGGGGATCACGTCCTCGTGGGCCGCCAGCTGGAAGACGCTGTCGGCGGAGGTGTAGGCGATGGGCCACCCCGTCCGGAGGTGCAGCGGGCCCAGCTCGGCGATGATGGCGGTGCCCGACGCCGGCCGGTTCCCGAGGAGGCGCCGGCCGATGCGCGCCTCGATGGCGGCGATGACCTCCGGCGGGAAGCCGTGCGGGTACGTGGGGAACGGACGGCTGAGCCAGACCCCCATGAGCTCCCAGTGGCCCGTGGTGCTGTCCTTGCCGGCGGAGACCTCCACCATCCGGCCGAAGGCGCCCGCGGGGCGGGGGGCGGGCGGGACCCCCGCAAGGGGCGCGAGGCGCCCCAGCCCGAGGGAGCCCAGCACGGGGAGCCGGAGTCCGCCGCACGCCTGGGCGACGTGGGGGAGCGTGCTCGCCGCCTCGTCGCCGTAGAGGGCGGCGTCGGGCGCGCCCCCGATCCCGCAGCTATCCAGGACCAGCAGGAGGACCCGGTCGCACGGACCGCTCACGCCCCGAGCCGCTGGCAGGCCAGGAGGATCCCGATGATGGACTTGGCGTCCCGGATCTCCCCCGTGTCGATGCGGCGGCGGGCGTCCCCGAGGGGGACCGTCACCACCCGGAGGTCCTCCTCCTCCCGCTCGGCCCGGACGGGACGCAGGTCTCGGGCCAGGTACACGTGGAGCACCTCGGTGAGCAGCCCGGGCGACGGGTAGAAGCGCGCGAGGGGCTCCCACCGTGCGGCCGCGCGCCCCACCTCCTCGGCCAGCTCCCGGGCCGCGCAGGCCTCGGGCGTCTCCCCCGCCTCCAGGGTGCCGGCGGGGACTTCCAGGAGCTCGCCCCCCACCGCCTGCCGGAACTGGCGGACGAGGAGGACCGTCCCCTCCTCCGTCACGGGCACCATGGCGACGGCCCCCGGGTGCTCGACGATCTCGTACACCACCCTCCGGCCGCTCGGCATCTCCACCTCGTCGAGCCGGACCGACACGATCGTCCCCTCGAACACGCGTCGGCTGGCCACGACGCGGCGCGCCGCCATGGGGACCGGCCTCAGGCGCCGGTCGGCGTCCCGGAGGGCTCGTACACCGGCGTGCCCTCGCGCGCGGCGAGCTCGCGGAAGGCCGCCAGGATCCGCAGCGTGACCGGCCCCGGCCTGCCCGTCCCGATCCGGCGGCCGTCCAGCTCCACCACGGGCCCCAGCTCGGCGCCGGTCCCCGTCAGGAAACACTCGTCCGCCGTGTAGACGTCGTGCAGGGTGAGGATCTGCTCGCCCGCGGGGATCCCCAGCTGGCCGCAGAGGTCCAGGACCGTCTGGCGCGTGATCCCGAGGAGGATGCCCAGGTGGGCCGGGGGGGTCAGGACGCGGCCTCGCGTCACGATGAAGATGTTGTCGGCGGTGCACTCGGCCACGTAGCCCTGGGTCGTGAGCATGAGCCCCTCGTCGGCCCCCGCCAGGTTCGTCTCGATCCGCGCCATGATGTTGTTGAGGTAGTTGCAGGTCTTGATCCGCGGGTTCAGCACGTCCACCGGCCGCTGGCGCGTCGACGTGGTCACCATCCGCAGCCCCGTGCGGTAGGCCTCCTCCGGGTAGAGCTTGATGGCGTCCACGATGATGACCACGGTGGGCTGGAGGCACTTGCGCGGGTCGATCCCGAGGTCGCCGACCCCGCGGGAGATGACGGGGCGGATGTAGGCGTCCTGGAGGCCCGACCGGCGCACCGTCTCCCGGATCGCCTCCATCATCTCCTCCCGGCTCAGGGGGACCGGGATCTGCAGGGTGTGGGCCGACTCGAAGAGCCGGTCCACGTGCTCCCTGAGCTTGAAGATGCGGCCGTGGTAGCAGCGGATCCCCTCGAAGACCCCGTCCCCGTAGAGGAACCCGTGGTCGTAGACCGAGACGGTCGCCTCCTCCTTGGGGACGAACCGGCCGTTCACGTAGGTGACGATGCCCATGCGCTTCCCTCCGGTGGGGTCCAGGACGTACGCCGTGCTTTCTTCGCGACGGGCCGGGGGGGCTCCTCTGGAGGGCCTACCCCGGGGTCCCCACCTCCTCCTCGGCCTCGGCGGGCGCCTCCGCGCGGGTCGCCTGCTCGGCGTGGCGCAGCGCGGCGGCCACGAAGCTGCGGTACAGCGGGTGCGGCCGGTTCGGGCGGGACCGGTACTCGGCGTGGAACTGGGTGCCGACGAACCACGGGTGGCCGGGCAGCTCGACGATCTCCACGAGCTGGCGCTCCGGGTAGACGCCCGTGACCCGGAGGCCGTGGCCCGTGAGGACCGGCAGGTAGTCGTTGTTCACCTCGAAGCGGTGCCGGTGCCGCTCCTCCACGAGGTCGGTGCCGTAGGCCGCGTGGGCGATGGACCCGGGCGCGAGCCGGCAGGGGTACAGGCCCAGCCGCATGGTGCCGCCCTTGTCGGTGACCCCCTTCTGCTCGGGCAGGAGGTCGATCACCGGGTGCGGGGTCGCCGGGTCGACCTCGGTGGTGTTGGCCCCCTCCAGCCCGCAGACGGTCCGGGCGAACTCCACCACGGCCCACTGCATTCCGTAGCACACCCCGAAGAAGGGGACGCCGCGCGTGCGGGCGTACCGCGCGGCCTTCACCTTCCCCTCCACCCCCCGGGCCCCGAAGCCGGGGCAGACGAGGATGCCGTCCACCCCGGCCAGCCTCTTCGCCACCCCGCCCTCGTCCAGCGCCTCCAGCTCTTCCGAGTCCAGCTTCACGATCCGCACCCGGCAGCCCGCGGCGATCCCCCCGTGGCGGAGCGCCTCCACGATGCTGACGTAGGAATCCTCGTTCCCCATGTACTTGCCCACGAGGGCGATGCGGACGGTGCGGGACGGGTGCTGGAGGCGGTGGACGAGCTCCCGCCACTCCTCGAGCGCGGGCGCCCGGGGCGGGAGGTGGAGGCGCTGCTCGACGATGCGGGCGAGGCCCTCGTCCTCCAGGATGAGGGGCACCTCGTAGACGCTCTGGACGTCCAGCGCCTGGATGACCGCCTCGGGCGCCACGTCGCAGAAGAGGGCGAGCTTCTCGCGCAGCGCGCGCGACAGGGGCCGCTCGGTGCGGCACACGATGACGTCGGGGTGGATGCCGATGCTCCGAAGCTCCTTCACGCTGTGCTGGGTGGGCTTCGTCTTGAGCTCCCCCGCCCCCCGGAGGTACGGGACCAGCGAGATGTGGATGTACATGACGTGGTCCTCGCCCACGTGCCGCTTGAACTGCCGGATGGCCTCGAGGAAGGGGAGGCTCTCGATGTCGCCCACCGTGCCGCCGACCTCGACGATCATGACCTCCGCCTGCTTGTCCCGGGCCACGCGGGTGATCTCGTCGCGGATCTCGTTGGTGACGTGGGGGATCACCTGCACGGTCCCCCCCAGGTACTCGCCGCGGCGCTCCCGCGCGATCACCGCGCCGTAGATCTTGCCCGTCGTGGTGTTGTTGTCGCGGCTCAGGCTCTCGTCGATGAACCGCTCGTAGTGGCCCAGGTCCATGTCGGTCTCGGCCCCGTCGTCGGTGACGAAGACCTCGCCGTGCTGGAAGGGGTTCATGGTCCCGGCGTCCACGTTGACGTAGGGGTCGAACTTCAGCAGGGTGACCCGCCACCCCCGCGCCTTGAGGAGGCGCCCCAGGGAGGCGGAGGTGATCCCCTTGCCGAGGCCGGAGGCCACCCCCCCGGTCACGAAGATGTACTTGATGGGCTGCGGCGTCACGGTGCATCTCCCCCCTTCGGGTCCGGGATCGGCGGGTGGGGGGAGGGCGGGCGGACCACCCTACGGCTCCCCCCGGGCCAGTTTCGCGCGGAGCAGGCTGTAGAACCCCCGGCCCTCGAGGCGCACGAGACGGGTCCGGTCCGGCGCGCGCCGGACCCGCACCTCGTCCTCGCTCTGGAGCGGGTACCCCTCCTGGCCATCCACGGTGAGGACGTGGGGCGGGGAGGCGCCCCCGGGCACGACGCGGACGGTGATCACGTCGGAGGCCGACACCACGACCGCGCGGGCGCTCAGCGTGTGGGCGCAGATGGGCGTCAGGATGATCCCCTCGACGGCGGGGTGGACGATGGGCCCGCCGGCGGAGAGCGAGTAGGCCGTGGAGCCGGTGGGCGTGGCGACGATCAGCCCGTCGGCCAGGTGGGTGGCCAGGTGCTCGCCCCCCACGTCGATCCGGACGCGGAGGAGCCGGGCGTAGCCGCTCTTGGTCACCACGATGTCGTTGAGGGCGAGGAACTCCCGGACCACCTGCCCCCCGCGGAGGACTTCCGCCCGCAGCATCATCCGCTCGTCCAGCCGGTACTCCCCCGCCAGCATGCGCCGCAGGGCCTCCTCCACGTGGAGGTCCTGGACCTCCGCGAGAAACCCGAAGCCGCCCAGGTTCACCCCCAGGATGGGGATCCCCCGCGGGGCCGCCGCGCGCGCCGCCCGCAGGATCGTCCCGTCGCCCCCGAACACGACGAGCGCCTCCGAGCCGGAGACGAGCTCGGCTTCGTCCACCCCGCGGCCCTCGTACCCGAGGCGAGCGGCGCTGTCGCGGTTGATGAGGACCGCGACGCCGCGGCCCTCGAGGAGCGCGACCGCCTCCCGGGCCACGCGCGCGACCTCCGGGGTGGTCGCCAGCTTCTGCACGTTGACGAGGAGGCCGATGGCCTTCACGGCCCGCCCCGCCCCGCCGCCGCGCGGTGGCGCGGGGCCGGCCCGCCCCCAACCCTGTGGGCCTCGGCCACGACCCGGTCCACGTCGACGCCGCAGGATGGGGCCGGGACGCCGGACCGCAGGTGGGCGAGGTACTCGATGTTGCCCGCGGGCCCCCGGAGGGGAGAGGGGACCAGGCCCACCGGCGTGAGACCCGCCCGGAGGGCGCGCCCCAGGACCTCGCGCAGGACCTCGGCGTGCACGGCGGGATCGCGCACGACGCCTCCCCGGCCGACGCGGCCGCGCCCCGCCTCGAACTGGGGTTTCACGAGGGCAATGACATCCCCCCCCGGCCTGAGGAGGCGGGCGATCACGTCCCACAGGAGCCGGAGGCTGATGAAGCTCACGTCCACCGTCACCAGGTCGTGGGGGCCCTCCACCTGCGCGGGGGTGAGGTAGCGGGCGTTCACCCCCTCAAGACACACCACCCGCGGATCGGTCCGGAGCCGCCACGCCAGCTGGCCCCGGCCCACGTCCACGGCGTAGACGCGCGCCGCGCCCGCCTGGAGGAGGCAGTCGGTGAATCCCCCCGTGCTCGCGCCCACGTCCACGGCCACGCGTCCCCGCACGTCGACCCCGAAGGTCCGGAGCGCGTGAGCCAGCTTCACCCCGCCCCGGCTGACGTAGGGGTGGGCCGGTCCGCGGACCTCCACGCGGGCCCCCTCGGGCACGGCGACGCCCGGCTTGTCCACCACGCGGCCGTCCACGGTCACTTCTCCCGCCAGGATGGCGGCCTGCGCCTCCTGGCGGGTGGCCGCATGCCCGTGCTCCACGAGCCAGCGGTCCAGCCGCGTGCGGGCGCGCGCGGCCCGGACGTCCCTCATCGCTCGCGCTGGAGCAGGTAGAGGGCCAGGTCCCGGAGCCTCCCGCCCCGGGGGCCGAGGGGCTCGAGAGAGGCCACCGCCCGCCGGGTCGCCTCGGCGGCGTAGGCGCGGGACTGGTCCAGGCCGAAGACCGCGGGGAAGGTGACCTTGGCCTGGCTCGCGTCGCTCCCCGTCCCCTTGCCCAGCTTCTCGGCCTCCCCCACCACGTCCAGGATGTCGTCCACGATCTGGAAGGCGAGCCCCAGGTGCTCCCCGTACCGCCCCACCACCTCCACGTCGGGCTCGGAAGCGCCGCCGAGGATCGCCCCGACCACGAGGCACGCGCGGATGAGGGACCCCGTCTTGAGCCGGTGGATCTCCTCCACGCCCTGCGGGGGACGGCGCCCGCCCATGGCGAGGATGTCCAGCACCTGCCCTCCCACCATCCCGGCCGTCCCGATGCCGCGCGCGAGCTCGCGGGTGGCCCGCACGACGCGGTCGGGGGAGCAGCCGTCCACCTCCGCGTTCCGGGCGAGGAGCTCAAAGGCCAGGGCGTGGAGCGCGTCGCCGGCGAGGACCGCCAGGGCTTCCCCGAAGACCACGTGGCAGGTGGGGCGGCCCCGCCGCGTGGGAGAGTTGTCCATGGCCGGCAGGTCGTCGTGGATGAGGGAGTAGGTGTGGATGAGCTCCACGGCGCAGGCGGCGGGCAGGACCCGGTCGGGGCCCGCCCCCGCCACCTCGGCCCCCAGGAAGACCAGGGCCGGGCGCAGGCGCTTCCCGCCCGCGAAGACGCTGTGCCGCATCGCCTGGTGGATGAGCTCGGGAGGGGCGTCCGCGGGAGGGAGGTAGCGGTCCAGCGCGCCCTCGACGAGCCGACCGCGCTCGGCGAGGAACGCCTCGATGCCGGCCGGTCGCGAGGAGGTCTCGGGCATCCTCACCTAGCGGATCAGGAAGTCGCCGCCCCGATCGGGCGCATCGGACCACTCCACGCGCACATCCTGCACCTCAGCGCTGGGCGGGCCTGTGCGAAACGCCGCCACCAAGCGCTCCAGGGCCGCCCGCTCTCCCTCCGCCACGACCTCCACGCGTCCATCGGGCAGGTTCCGGACGAAGCCCGCCAGCCCGAGCCGCCGGGCCTCCCGGGCGACGAAGTACCGGAACCCCACGCCCTGGACGACACCCGCCACGAAGGCGTGCACGCGCACGGCGCGGGGACGTCCTCACGTCTCGGCGGCCTGGCCGACGAGCGGCGGGATGCCCGACCGCACCACCTTGCCCAGCAGCCCGTTCACGAACCGGCCCGACTCCTCCGTGCTGTAGCGCTTGGCCAGCTCCACGGCCTCGTTGATGACGACCCCCACGGGGGTCGACGTGCACAGCAGCTCGAAGAGGGCCATGCGCAGGACGTTGCGGTCGACGGCCGCCATCCGCTCCACCGTCCAGTGCTCGGCCGTCCTCGCGATGAGGGCGTCGATCTCGGAGAGGTGACTGCGTGTGCCCCGAACGAGGGTCTCGATGAGCGTCCAGTCATCGGGAGGCCAGTCGTCGCGGACGGTGGCGAGCGCATCCTCGAGCGAGGCCTTCCCCACGTCCATCTGAAACAGCACGCTCAAGGCTGCTTCACGCGCCCGCCGCCGCATCGCCCGTCACCCCGACTCCGGCCCTCCCAAACAAACTGACCACCGTTCCGGTGGTCAGGACTCGACCGCAGGGCCTCCGCGCGACCCCGCGGCATCACACCCGTGGCTCCACGTCCTTCGCACTACCGTATTATACCCGGCGCCATGCTGGTAAGCAACTCCCGCACCCGGGCCACGTCGTCGCGGATCTGCGCGAGCAGGGCCTCGGGCGTGGGGAAGGCCTGTTCCCCGCGGATCCGCTCCACGAAGTGCACCGTGAGGACCTGGTCCCCGAGCTCGCCCTCGAAGCCGAGGAGGTGCGTCTCCACCGCCAGCGCCCCGCCCCCGAAGGTGGGGCGGACCCCGACGTTGGTGGCGCCCCCGTAGCGGCGTCCTCCCGCCTCCACCACGGTGGCGTAGACGCCCCGGGCCGGGAGGACCTTGCGCGGCGGGACCTCGAGGTTGGCGGTGGGGATCCCCAGCGTGCGGCCGACGCCGCGTCCCCGGCCCACGCGCCCCCTCAGGCTGTACCACCGCCCCAGGAGCCGCGCGGCCTCGCCCACCCTCCCCTCCCGGAGGGCCGCCCGGATCCGGCTGCTGCTCACGGGAGCTCCCTCCACGATGACCGCGGGGACCAGGTGGACCGCCACGCCGCGCTCCCTCCCCCAGGCCGCGAGGAGCTCCGCCGTGCCCTCCCGCCCGTGCCCGAAGGTGTAGGAGGACCCGGCGACGACCTCGCGGGCCCGGAGGCGCTCCCCGAGGACGTCGTCCAGCCACCTCTGCGCCGGGAGATGCGAGAACTCCCGGTCGAACCGGAGCACCAGCACCACGTCCAGCCCGCGCTCGCGGAAGAGCTCCACGCGCTCCTCGACCGTCGTGAGCAGGAGAGGGCCGCTCTCCGGCCGCAGGACCTCCATGGGGTGCGGCTCGAAGGTCAGGGCCACGGCCTCGCCCCCCACGGCGCGGGCCCGGGCCACCGCGTGGTCGAGGACGCGCCGGTGCCCCAAGTGGAGCCCGTCGAAGGTGCCGAGGGCGAGGACGGGAGCTCTGAGGTCCGGGGGGACCTCAGCGAGGCCGAAGGCGGTGTGCAACCGGCCCCCCCTCTGCGCCGGCCAACACCTTGAAGGGGCGCAGGAGTCCTCCCTCCACCCGCGCCAGGGCGACGAGGGCCCCCCGCCGGCTGCGGAGGCGCACGGGAGCGTCCTCCGCCAGCACCGCCTCGCCCGCCTCCCCCGCCCTCCACAGGGGCACGGGGTGGCCGTGGAGCACCTCGGCGACGCTCCTGTCGGGCAGGTCAACGGCGGGGAGGTGGCTCACCGCCTCGTCCATGGAGGTCACGGCCGTCCCGAGGGCTCCGCGGGAGGAGAGGTCCTGGAGCTCCTCAAGGGTGAGGGAGTCCTCCAGCCGGAAGCGCCCGGCGCGGGTCCGGACCATGAAGTGGGCGTACCCTCCGACGCCCAGGGCGTCCCCGATGTCGGCGCACAGCTTGCGGATGTAGGTCCCCTTCCCGCACACGATGTCGAGGAGCACCCGTGTGAGGTCGGGGGAGGCGTGGAGGATCTCGATCCGGTGGACCGTCACCTTCCGGGGCTGCAGGTCCACGGTCTCCCCGCGCCGCGCCAGCCGGTACAGCCTCTCGCCCTCGTAGTGGAGGGCCGAGACCATCGGGGGCACCTGCAGGATCTCCCCCGTGAAGTGCCGGAGGACGGCCTCGAGGGCCGCCCGCGTCACGGGGCGGCGGACCGGAGACGGCTCCGGGGGGAGGACCTCCCCGTAGGCGTCCCCCGTCGTGGTCCGGGTGCCGAGCCTCAGCTCCACCCGGTACTCCTTGTCCTGCTCCATGAGGAACTCGCTGAGCCGCGTGGCGCGCCCGAGGCAGAGGACGAGGACCCCCGCCGCCCCGGGGTCGAGGGTCCCGGTGTGCCCGACCCTCCGCACGCCAGAGAGGCGTCGGACGACGTCCACGACGTCGTGGGAGGTCATGCCGGGCGGCTTGAGGACGTTCAGGATGCCGTCCACGGTCCCCCCGTCAGGGCGCGGCCCGCGCGCCGAGCTCGCGCGCGACCACCTCGAGAGTCCGCCGGACCACCTCGTCCAGGGGGCCGGAGGCGGTGAAGCCGGCTGCGGCCGCATGCCCGCCGCCGCCGAAGGCCTCGGCGATCACGTGGGCCTGCACGCCCCCGCGGGCCCGGAGGCTCACGCGGATCCCGTCGGGCTCCTCCTTGAAGAGCACGGCCACGTGGACGCCGGCGATGGACCGGAGGCTCCCGACGATCCCCTCCGACTCCTCCATGGTCGCGCCCGAGGCGCGGAGCATCTCCTGGGTGACCGCCGTCCAGGCGACCCGGCCGTCCTCGGAGACGACGAGGCGGGCCAGGGCCATCCCCAGCAGCCGGAGCGCGGCGGCCGGCCGGTTCTCGTAGACCTGCGTGTACACGTCGGCGGGGCTCGCGCCCGCCGCCACCAGCTCCGCCGCGATGGCCAGGGTCTTCGGGGTGACGCTCGGGTAGCGGAAGCTCCCGGTGTCGGTCAAAAGCGCCGTCATGAGGCAGGTGGCGGTCTTTGGGTCCAGCGACGGGACGAGGGCCCGGACGATGGGGTAGACGAGCTCGCCCACGGCCGCGGCCGCCGGGTCGTGGAGGACCAGGTCGCCGTACCCCGAGTTGCTGAGGTGGTGGTCGATGTTGATCCACAGCGGCGCGCCCGCGGCGCGGGCCACCAGCGGTCCCGCCCGCTCCGGGGTGCTGCACTCCATGAACACCACCGCGTCCACCCTCGCGTCAGGCGGGAGGTCCGCCACGACCCGGTCGCTCCCCGGGAGGAACCGGTACACCGCCGGGACCCCGTCGGCGCTCCCCACGGTGGCCTGCTGGCCGCGCGCCCACAGGGCCCTCGCGAGCGCCAGAGTCGACCCCAGGCTGTCCCCGTCCGGCGAGACGTGGTTCAGGAGGAGGACGTGGCGCCTCCCCCGGAGGGCGTCGGCGATCTTCTCGGCGGGACTCATGCCGACGACTCGGGCTTGGGCTCGGTCACCTCGCGCAGCAACCGGGCGACCCGCGCCCCGCGCTCGATGGACTCGTCGATCCGGAACGCCACCTCCGGCATGTGCCGCAGCCGGATCCGGCGGGCTAGCTCGGTGCGGATGAACCCCTGGGCGCTCACCAGCCCGTCCATGGTCCGGGCCTTCGCCTCGGCGTCCCCCATGATGCTCACGAAGATCTTGGCGTGGCGCAGGTCGGGGCTGAGCTCCACGTCGGTCACCGACACGAAGCCCACGCGCGGGTCCCGGAGGTCGCGCTGCAGGATCGCGCTGGTCTCCTGCTTCAAGAGCTCCCGCAGTCGGGCGATGCGCGACGGGCTCACGGCTCGCTACCGCATCTCGATGCTGTAGTGGAGGAGCACCAGCTCCCCGTGGCGCTCGATCTCCGCCGCCACGTGGCTGAGCACCTCGTCGGCGTGCCGGGCGTCGGTGCTGATGTAGGCGACGGCCAGGCCGGCGCGCCGCCAGGAGTCCTGGTGATTCACCTCGGCGGCCGCCACGTGGAAGCGGTTGTGGAGCCGGTCCAGGAGCGAGCGGACGATCCGCCGCTTGTCCTTGATGCTCTGGGTCCCCGGGAGGCTGCACTCCACGTGCAGGACGCCGACCACCATAGGTGCTGCTCCTCCCGTCGCGGGGATCAGGCCGGCCGGGTCTCCACCGCGAAGGTCTCGAGGACGTCGCCCTCCTTGATGTCGCTGAATCGCTCAAGCCCGATGCCGCACTCGAAACCTTCCCCGACCTCGCGCACGTCCTCCTTGAACCGGCGCAGCGATGCGATCGTCCCCTCGTAGACGACGACCCCGTCCCGGAGGAGCCGGACCCGCGCCCCCCGCGTGATCCGGCCCGACTGGACGTAGCAGCCCGCGATGGTGCCCACGCGGCTGATGGTGAAGACCCGGCGCACCTCGGCCCGGCCCAGGACCACCTCCACGCTCACCGGGGTCACGAGCCCCCGCAGCATCGCCTTCACGTCGTCCAGGACCTCGTAGATCACCCGGTACAGCCGCACCTCCACGCCCTCGCTCTCGGCGAGGCGCCGGACCTGGGGCTCCGGGCGGACGTTGAAGCCGAGGATCGTCGCGCGGCTCGCGGCCGCGAGCATCACGTCGGACTCGGTGACGTTGCCGACCGCCGCGTGGAGGATGGTGACCAGCACCTCCGGCGTGCTCATGCGCTCGAGGGCCCCCACGAGGGCCTCCACCGACCCCTGGACGTCGCCCTTGACGATGAGCCGGAGCTCCCGCGGGCCGCCTCCCACACCCGCCTCCCGGGAGATCTCCTCCACGCTCACGGCCCGGGCGCGCGCCTGCTCGGACGCCCGGCGCCGCTCGCGGCGCTCCTCGGCGATCGCCTTGGCCAGGCGCTCGGTGCTCACCACCTCGAGGAGGTCGCCGGCCGTGGGCACCTCCTCCAGCCCCACCACCTCCACGGGGACGCTGGGCCCGGCGTCCTCGCGCCGCCCGCCCCGGTCGTCGTACATGGCGCGGACGCGCCCGTAGGTCTCGCCCACCACCACGGCGTCCCCCACCCGCAGGGTCCCGTCCTGCACGAGGACGGTGGCGACGGGGCCACGCCCCTTGTCGAGCCGGGCCTCGATGACGGTCCCGCGCGCGGGGCGCTCGGGGGTGGCCCGCAGGTCGCGGAGCTCCGCGACGAGGAGGATCATCTCCAACAGGGTGTCCAGGCCCGTCCCCTGGCGCGCCGACACCGGCACCATGATGGTGTCGCCCCCCCAGTCCTCGGGCACGAGGCCGAGGTCGGCGAGCTGCTGCTTGACCCGGTCCGGGTTGGCCTGCGGGAGGTCCATCTTGTTGATGGCCACGATGATGGGGACCCGCGCCGCCTTGGCGTGGTTGATGGCCTCCACCGTCTGCGGCATGACCCCGTCGTCGGCGGCGACCACGAGGACCGCGATGTCGGTCACCTGGGCCCCCCGCGCCCGCAGCGCCGTGAACGCCTCGTGGCCTGGCGTGTCGATGAAGGTAATGGCCTTCCCGTTCACCTCCACCGTGTAGGCGCCGATGTGCTGGGTGATGCCGCCGTACTCCCGGGCGGCCACCGACGTCTTCCGGATGGCGTCGAGCAGGCTGGTCTTGCCGTGGTCCACGTGCCCCATCACCGTCACCACGGGCGGGCGGGGCGTCGTCCCCTTGGCCTCGGGCTCGGCCGCCACCTCCAGGATCGAGGTCACCTCCTGGACCTGGACCGTCTCGGGAGGCTTGGGGGCAAAGTTGAAGGCCGCCATGACCTTGGTGGCCACGTCCAGGGGGATCATGTGGTTGACGCCGGCCATGATCCCGCTCTCCACCAGCTTCTTGATGACCTCCCCGACGCCGACGCCCATCCGGGCCGCCAGCTCCCCCACCTGGATGGGCCCGCTCACTTCCAGGTACCTCACGGGAAGAGGCGCCGTCGGCTGCGGAGGAGGCGGCGGGGGAGGAGGAGCCGGCTGGGCCCGGGGCGGTTCCGCCACGGGCTTCGGCGGCTCCGGGGGCAGGACCGGCGGGGCCGCCGGCTCGGGGGCTGGCGGGACCGGCCCGGCCTCGAGGGTCCCGGTGCCGGGCTCGTACCTCGGCGTCCTCCGCACGTCCGCGAACCGGATCGTGGGCTTCTCCTTGGCCGGGGCGGACGGGGCCGCGGAGGGGCTGGCCGCCTGGGCGGGCGTGGGAGCCGCCGCCGCGGGGCGCTCCTTGGCGGGAGCCCTCGGCTCGGGGGCGGCCTTCTTCGCCTCGGGCCGGGCCTCCGGCTTCTTGGGGGGGGCGGCGGGGCGCGGCGCAGCCTTCGCCCCGGCGGGCGGGGCCGCCGCCGCAGGGGCGGGCGGCGCCTCCGGGACGGCCGGCGCCTCCGGCCGGGCGGCGCGGATCACCCGCACCGCCTTGATCTCCGTCCCGTACTTGGCCTGGAGGAAGGCGCTCTGGCGGATCTTCTCCTCGTCGACGGCGGTGACCCCGCCGCGGGGCAGCTCGGAGGGGGCCTGGGGGGCCGTGACCGGAGTGCCGGCGGCGGAGGCCGCCTGGGGCGTGCCCGCCACGGCCCGCCGCACCCGGGCCACCGTCTCGGGGTCCAGGGTGCTCATGTGGTTGCGGACCGGGATCTTCATGGCCTCCAGCCGCTCGATCAACTCCTTGCTGGTCAGGCCGAGTTCCCTGGCCAGCTCATGGACCTTCACGATGACGATCCCCCCATTCGCTCGCGCGCCGCCCGCCACTCCTCCAGTTCCCGGAGCGTGATCCGCCGCACCGTCGGGGCCCGCGGGGAGGGAGGGTGCGCGATGGCGTCCCGCAGGGCGTGGACCAGCTCCTCGGGGATGGGCCTCTCGAGGGCCCCCGACAGGCGGCCGTCGCGGAGCGCGCGGTCGACACAGGCCTCCTGGGGGCACACGTACGCGCCCCGGCCCGCCACCTTGCCCGTGGGGTCCACCCGCACCTCACCCGAAGGGGTCCGGACCACGCGGACGAGCTCCCGCTTCGGCCGCATCTCGCCGCAGGCCACACACTGCCGCTTCGGGACGTGCCGCACCTTCGGCATCGGCTACTCCGCCGCCGTCGTCTCCTCGACCCGGGGCGGAGCCTCCACGGGACGCTCGCCGCCTGGATCCCCGGCCTGCGCGGGCTCCGGCTCCTCCTCGGGGAGGTCGGCGAAGATCTTGCGCGCCTCGATCTCCTTCAGCTGGGACTCGCTCTTGATGTCGATGCGCCACCCCGTCAGCTTGGCCGCCAGCCGCGCGTTCTGGCCCTCCTTGCCGATGGCCAGCGAGAGCTGGTTGTCCGGCACGATCACGAGGGCCGTCTTGGTCTCCTCGTTGATCTCCACCCGCACCACCTTGGCCGGGCTGAGCGCGTTCGCCACGAAGGTGGCGGGGTCGCTGGACCACGGCACGATGTCGATCTTCTCGCCGCGGAGCTCGTCGACGATGGACTGCACCCGGGACCCCTTGGGCCCGACGCAGGCCCCCACCGCATCCACGTTGCGGTCGCGCGAGACCACGGCGACCTTGCTGCGGGCGCCCGCCTCCCGGGCGATGGCCTTGATCTCCACGATCCCCTCGTAGATCTCGGGGACCTCCAGCTCGAAGAGCCGCTTGAGCAGCCCGGGGTGGGTCCGGCTGACGACGATCTGCGGGCCCCGCGTCCCCTGCCGCACCTCCACCACGTAGGCCTTGACCCGGTCGTTCTGGCGGTAGCCCTCTCGCGGGACCTGCTCGGTGGGCGGGAGAACGGCTTCGATCCGGCCCAGGTCCATGTAGACGTTCCGGCGCTCGATCCGCTGGACCGTGCCCGTGACGATGTCGCCCTCGCGGTCGCGGAACTCCTTGTACACCATGTCCCGCTCCGCTTCCCGGATCCGCTGGACGATCACCTGCTTGGCCGTCTGGGCGGCGATGCGACCGAAGTCCTTGGGAGTGACCTCCACCTCGACGATGTCGCCCACCTGGCTCTCGGGATCCCACATGCGGGCCTCGTCCAGGGGGATCTCGGTGTTCGGGTCGGTGACCTTCTCCACGATGGTGCGGACGCTGTAGACGTGCTGCTCTCCCGTCTCGCGGTCGATCTCGACCCGGATGTTCTGGGCGGCCGCGCCGAAGTTCTTCTTGTAGGCCGACAGCAACGCCGCCTCAATGGCCTCGATCAGCACGTCGGTGCTGAGGCCCTTCTCCTCCTCGAGCTGCCGGATCGCCTTGATGAGTTCCGTGTTGTTCACGCCCTCGCTCACCCCCGACGCCAGTGGCCAGCGCCCCTCCGCGGGTGATTCGCCTAGGACCGCTTGAGATCCGCGCGCAGCTCCTCCATCTCAACCACCAGCCGGGCCTGGGCGATGTCCTCCGGCTCGAACCGGACCTCCCGGCCGTCCTCAAGGCGCAGGGCCACCCGACCGTCGACGAGGCCGAGGAGCTGCCCGCGGAACCGCCGCTGCCCCTCCACGGGGGCAAAAGTCGTGACCGCCACCGTGCGCCCCGCGAAGCGGACAAACTCCGCCGGCTTCTTGAGGACGCGGTCCAGGCCAGGGGAGGACACCTCGAGGGTGTACGCTCCCACGATGGGGAGGTCGTACAGGTCCAGCTCGCGGCTCAACGCCTCGTTCAGACGGGCGCAGGCCTCGACGTCCACCCCGCCCACACGGTCGACGAGGACCCGGAGGACCTGCTGCTTCCCCTCCACGACCAGCTCCACGTCCACGATCTCCAGACCCAGACGGGCCCCGAGCGGCGCCGCCAGCGCCTCCACCCGTTGTGCGATCTCCTGGCGCTTCATCCGTCATACCCTCACGACCCGGCCCCCGCGGACGCCCGAAGAAACGAAAGAGTGGGTCATTTCCACCCACTCCCCCTGCAGCACGCCACGTTTGGGGCACGGGCCAGCAAAACCAGGCGTAGTATAACACACCCCCTGGAGGCTGACAAGCGCGCACCGCACAGCGCAGCAGTTTCGGAACCGGGGGAGTTCCAGGCCTTGGGAGGGGCCCTGAGACTTCTCTCCCCACAGCGCGGGCTGGGAAAAGGGGGCAAGATGAGCGGCTCAGGAGGCGGTTTTTCGTCGGAGAGAGACGGTTCCGGGAGTGTGCACGGACACGCCGCACCAGACACCCGGCGGGGAAGCGGAGCAGCCCCTCAGCTCGTGTCCCGAAACGGGCGCCCCAGGCTGAGTCGAAGCGTCCGGACCAGCGCAATCGCCGATC